>ENA-OQKY01000224-OQKY01000224.1-human-gut-metagenome-genome-assembly--contig:-NODE-224-length-70308-cov-48.561534_pt1 | contig 70308 bp, 60 predicted proteins | sample MGYA00242652_ERZ504805 | MGnify/ENA primary metagenome ERZ504805 (study PRJEB26092, sample SAMD00036400) | human gut metagenome | host: Homo sapiens | study: EMG produced TPA metagenomics assembly of... | reverse complement strand
AATTACTCTATCATAAAATCCGGTACTTTGCAAGCACAAATGCTCACAAGCCCCGGATTTACAAGTTTTTTTTGATTCCACATTTTGTTAAAACGGGTTTAGGGGACAATTATTTAGGAAGTTCACAACATATTTCGAAACCGGTTGGCATGAAGATGTTGGAAAAAACGATAAGAAGCATAAAATCTGGCGGGGGAGCGAAATACTGGCTGATGAATAGTGATAATAGGAAAGCTCAATTTTCGATGAACTCTTAAATGAAAAAGTCCGCGTAAAAGCGGGCTTTTTTACGCTATATTAGATTATTTTGTCTGAAATGCTGCTTTTTGCTTTTTGATTCCTTGATTGCGTGTTTGATGAAAATAGCACGAGAAGTTCCGAAAAAAGCAAAAACATTTTAGTAGTATTGAGATACCATTGAAGAAAAGAACAGGGAGGCAAAATATGAAAGAATGGATTTATGAAATCTTAGAGTTTATCGGATGTCCAATATGTAGTTTTCAGTTTTCAGCTGTCACGAGACTGACTTTTGCTGCTGTATGCGGCGGAATTATAGGGTTGGAACGTGGTTGGAAAGGGAGACCTGCAGGAATGAAGACCTTTTCGTTAGTATGTATTGGTGCAACACTTGCAATGATAACAAATGAATATATAGCAATTTATATAGCAGGTGGAAGTGGGGATGCGGCCAGAATGGCGGCTCAGGTTATAAGTGGAATTGGTTTTCTGGGGGCAGGAACAATCATGGTTACTGGTGCAAATCAGATTAAAGGACTTACAACGGCAGCAGCTCTTTGGGTAACGGCATCTATTGGGATCACTATTGGTTGCGGATTTTATTTTGGTGCAATTGTGGGATCATTGGTAGTTTATTTATCTTCAGCCGTGTTTCATGCTTTTGAAAAATTAAATATGAGTAGTTCTCGTTATATGAAAGTATGTATAGAGGGTCTGGATGAAAAATTTATGATTAATTTACTGGATTATTTTGATGAAAAGAGAATTCATGTAAAAAGTCTTACGAGAAGATCTGAATATAAATGGTATAAAAAAGATATTTGTGTAATCATAGAATTGGATTTTGGAAAAAGATGTAGTCATAAGCAACTGATAAATGACATAGAAAAGCTGAATGGATTACGGTATATCGAAGAAATCTGAAGAATGTTTTTGAAATTATAGAATATGAAAAGGCCTGTATAGATGCAATGAATTGTAGATATACAGACCTTTTTAGATTGCGTCGTTTTTATTTTTGTGGAAATCAGATTACGATATCAGGAAATAAATCATATAAATTGTAGCCTAATAAATTATCGAATTTATCTTTTAATTTCAATGCCTCGACAAGATGATAATGAGAGTTTTCATGAACTCCTTTCCTGGTTAATAAATCAATTAATCTTTTTTCCATAGTCATAGTATCAAAGATACACATGAGATCACATAGATTAATAATTTCTTCATAAATATTATATGTATGAGCTTGCAGATATTCGCATCGAAGAGGATGTTTTTTGGGAATGCCTCCGGCAACACATTTGTAATCACCATTGATATAAGAATGCGTGAGACATACAAAGGCGTCTTCTTCATCGATACCTATTTCGAGTAAATAATTATAACCGTTAATATCATGCCATTCTACGTTTTCTTCATCAATGTATTTTCCGATATCATGCACATAACCAAGTGCGCGTGCATATTCGGGATTAGGTAGATTCAATCCCTTTGCAATAGTTGCAGCAGTATTTCCGACACAAAGACAGTGTCTGATCCAGCCATCATTTTTAGTTGTTTTTTTAGCTTCTTCAAGAAGAATCTTAGCTTTTTCTGAAGTAAGTTTCATTTTATCCTCCCTATAGTGTATAAGATAGTTTTGAGAATTAGCAGTCCGATAAGAGCAGGACTGGCAGATTTTCTGGTTGCAAAAACTTCTGAAATGTTGATTTCTTATTATAGCAAAGCTTCAGAGTGTTTTGTTTTGCTCAATTTCACATATGTTTGCTCTTTTTTTGATGATATGACAATATAAAAAAGAGCAAAATCAATGTGAAAAAGAGCAATAATTGATTCTTCTTTTAATGTTATAGTTAAGTCAGTCAGAAAACATAGCGCTATAATATAACTGGACAAAAGAAGGAGTGAACAGATATGGGTACAATTCAGCTTAAAAATGTAAAAAAGCAATTTGAGAAAGATGTTGTAATTGAAAATCTCAACCTGGATATTGAAGATGGCTCATTTACTGTACTTGTAGGACCCTCTGGATGTGGAAAGTCAACAACACTTCGTATGATTACAGGTTTGGATGATCCTACTTCGGGAGAAATTTTTATTGATGGAAAAAAAGTAAATGATTTAACTCCGGGAAAAAGAGATATTGCTATGGTATTCCAAAATTATGCTCTTTATCCTACAATGACAGTACGCCAGAATATTGAATTCGGATTAGAAAATAAAAAAGTTCCAAAAGCAGAACGGGATAAACGAGTAAACGAAATCTGTGAAGTTGTAGGTCTTACAGAATATTTGGATCGTAAACCCTCCAAACTTTCAGGTGGTCAGCGTCAGAGAGTTGCACTCGCGCGAGCTATGGTTAAACAGCCTAAGGTATTTCTTATGGATGAGCCATTATCTAATCTGGATGCCAAGCTTCGGGGACAAATGAGGGTAGAACTGATTAGCCTTCATAAAAAATTAGAAACAACTTTTGTTTATGTTACACATGATCAGGTGGAGGCTATGTCAATGGCAGACACGATTGTTCTTATGAAAGATGGTTATATTGTTCAGCAGTCATCTCCAAGAGAATTATATACTAATCCAAACTGTGTGTATGCAGCTCAGTTTATTGGAACACCAAGAATGAATATTCTAAAAAATATACTGCCTGATGGAATGATGTTGGGATTTCGGCCTGAAAAACTGTATTTAAATACAATTGAGGAATCTCATATTATCATTGATGCGACTATTATGACAAAAGAAATGCTGGGTTCGGAAATTATTTATTCACTTAAGAGTAAATTTGGGACTTTGATGGCGAAATCTGAAAATGAAGTAGAGGATGGTATTAATATTAAATTATTTGTCCCATTTACATCTATGTATCTGTTTGACAAAAATGAGAAGAGAATTCCTTTAGGTGAAGCAGAAAAAGAAGTGATTGAAAAAATATTTTCATAAGTAGCTGAGGAGGTAGACTCGTGAGAAAAAATATACGCAGTGTAAGCGAAAAAAGAGACAGAATGCTTGGAGTATGTACTGCACTTCCTGCTGTAGTTCTTTTGCTGGTGTTTACTGTGTATCCGGTATTTTATTTGGTATACAGATCTCTGTTTGATGGAAGCCTTATATCTAAAAAGAAACGATTTATAGGATTTGAAAATTACACAGAGATTTTAACATCAGAAACTTTTCATAAAGTACTTTTAAATACAATTGTATATACAGTATTGTTTGTAGGGTTAACGATGGTTCTTGCAATTATTATTGCAGTGTGGTTGAATGGGTCAAAAAAGAGAAGATTAAGTGGCATGGTAGAAGCTTGTATTTTTACACCACATGTTATTTCAATGGTATCTGTTTCAATCGTATTTTTGTGGTTGATGGAACCGGATACCGGATTTTTTAATATGATATTAACTAAACTAGGATTTGAAAAATTTCCATTTCTTGTAAGTCCCAAAACTTCTATGATCTCATTAGTACTTGTGATGGTATGGAAAAGCGTCGGATATTATGTGCTTCTTGTCATGGCAGCACTGCAGACTGTTCCTCGCAGTATTTATGAAGCGGCAGAATTAGATAATACACCTAAAATGCGAACTTTTTTTAAAATTACGTTACCGATGATTTCACCAACAATTTTATTTACTTGTGTTGTGGCATCCATTCAGTCATTTAAGATATTTGATGCAGTAAACGTTATGACTCAGGGAGGACCGGTAGACTCAACAAATACACTGGTTTATTATATATATGCATATGCATTTAGATATGGAAAACCCGGCATTGCCTGTGCGGCAGGGGTTGTATTGTTGATTCTTGTATGCCTTATGACATATGTACAGTTTGGGGTCAGCAAAAACAAAGTGCATTATCAGTAAAGGAGGAGAAAATGAATTCAGCATATAACAGGGATGTTTGGTTAAATAAAATTGGACGTTTTTTTAATGCGGCATTAAAGATCATTGTAATTCTTATCTTTATATTTCCGTTTTACTGGATGGTAAGTACATCATTAAAAGATCTTACAGAAGCATTACAGTTTCCACCAACATTAATTCCCTCTAGTTTACATTGGGAAAATTATTCACATGTGTTTGAAGTAGTACCTATTGCACGGTATTTCATGAACTCTATAATTGTCAGTGTCGTTGTATTAGTGCTTCAGTATTTAATTATAGTACCTGCAGCGTATAGCTTGACTCGACATGATTACCGAGGTAAAAAGATTTTTTTCGCATTGGTACTGTTAGGTCAGATGATACCGCAGCAAATCACCTTTTTGCCGGTTTATTTTATGTTCAGTAGGGTTAAATTACTTGGAACGTTATTACCGCTTATCATCCCATTTATCTCAAATCCATTTGGAATATTTATGTTGCGTCAGTATTTCATGCAGATTCCAGCGGAAGTTATTGAAGCAGCAAGATTGGATGATGCGAGTAACATGAAGATTATGTTCAAAGTAATGATGCCAATGGCGAAGCCTGCTCTTGTAACAATTGGTCTTTTGAATTTTATTTCTACATGGAATGGATATTTCTGGCCATTGATTATGACTTCAAGTGAATCTCTTCGTACATTGCCGGTAGGAATTGCAGCATTAAAATCTTCAGAGACACTTCAGATGTGGCATATCATAATGGCTGGTAACGTGATTCTGGTATTCCCAATATTGATAATATATATAATTGCAAGTAAGAGAATTAGAAATTCGTTTGCTTATTCGGGAATTAAGTAACTAAAATAAAAAAGAAAAATAAAATACCCAAAGCGGTAAGGAGGAAAAAATATGAAGAAAAAAATCGCAGTTGCACTGGCAGCAGCAATGACTATGAGCCTGTTTTCAACAACAGCAGTTTTGGCAGATGACAAAAAGATAGAGATTGAATTCTGGCATTGTATGGGATCATCTAATGGAGAGTTGATTCAGGAATTAACAGATTCTTTTAATGAGTCTCAAGACAAAATTTATGTCAAAGCTGTTCATCAGGGATCTTACACAGAAGCAAGTACAAAACTTCAGGCTGCTTTATCTGCCGGAGATGCCCCAGTAGTAGCACAGATGGAAATTGGAAGTCTTGGATTATTTGCGGATTCAGGATTACTTGTAAACCTTCAGGAATATGTGGATGAGGAAGGGTTTGATTTAGATGATTTTATGCCAGGTCTTTTAGATGCATCATATTATGAGGATGAACTTATAGCACTTCCGCATTCCAGAAGTCTTCCAGTAATGTATTATAATAAAGATAAATTTACGGAGGCAGGGCTTGATGCAGCTAATCCACCGCAAACATGGGAGGAATTAAAGGAAGCAGCAGCAGCTCTTACTAAAGATGGTACATATGGTTATTCGTGTCCGTTGGATCAGTGGTATTATTGCAGTCTCATGATGAATTCTGGAGGCAGCATCTATAATGAAGATTCTACAGGAATTGGATTTAATGATGAAACCGGAACTGCTCCACTTGAACTGTGGAAAGAGATGATTGAAGCAGGAACAATGCATATTCCATCAGGACAGGATTATAACTCTTCTGAGGCATGTCGTAACGCATTTGCTGGTGGGACAGCGGCGATGATTATGCAGAGTAGTGCACAGTTAAAGGGATTGGAAAAAACATGTGAGTTTGAGGTTGGTGTTACAGCTATTCCCGAGAACACCACACGTGCATATCCGGCAGGAGGATCTAATCTTATGATGTTCGCCGGACATGATAAGGAAGAAGAGGCTGCAGGCTGGGAATTTTTGAAATTTATGACGAATACGGAAAATGCTGTTAAATGGGCTAGTGGTACAGGATATTTGCCAACAAGAAAAAGTTGTATTGAAAATGAGGATTTCCAGAAGATGGTAGAGGAAGATCCTAATGTTCAGCTTATAGTAGATAATGTGGAATATTGTGCAGAAGCAACATTTATTCCAGAATATGCAGAAACAAAAGAAATCATTGCAAGTGAAATTCAGAAATGTATTTTGGAAGAGGGATATTCTCCTGAGGAAGCAATTCAGAATGTGGCAGACCGTGTAGAAAAACTTTTTTAAGTAACGTGCAAAGACGGATTAATTAAGCGTAGATAAATCTATTTGATAGAAGGAAGAAATGACTATGAGGAGTAGTCATTTCTTTCTTTTTAGTTGTTCTGCTGAAAAGTTTGTAGTAAGTAAAATGGCGTTCATTTAGATTCGGAAGTGTTGTTTTTGCGATACTCGATGGGAGTACAGTGCATATGTTCAATGAAAAGCTTGGTAAAATGGCTTTGGCTGTAATAACCACAGGCATTTGTAATATCTTTCACAGAATGGTTGGTTGAGAGTAATAAATTTTTTGCATGATTTAACCGCAATTTTGTGATGTAATCATTGTAACGCATACCTAGCTCCTGTTTTAAAAGATTGCTGATATAGTTTGCAGATAAATTAAAGTGTTCTGATAAAGAAGAAGCAGAAATATTCTCGCAGTAGTGTTCCTGAATATATTGAATGATAGAGTGAATTTGTTTTTTATTGCTGACAGATTTTAAAAGTGAGGTGACTGCATATTCATGTAAAAAATCCTTAAGTTGTGTAAGAGAATAATCTGTTGGAGGATTTATATCCAGTGTATAGGAAATAAAACAGTAAAAATTATCTTTGTATTTTTCCAGAGTTTTATGAATTTCTAACTGCCTAAATAAAAAGTCGCACTGATTAACAAAATCGTTATAATTTTTTTTGAAATATGCGTCCTGCCATTTGATACCTTCCTGGCAAAAGTTCAGCAATTCTGAATCATATTGCAGAAGTGGCTTTAAAAAATAAAATTTTTCTATACCAAGTAATATGCGAAGACTACAGTACTGGAGTAGCTGATTTAAAGAAGACGTCAGTGCTTCTGTGTTTTTTACAATTGAAGATGTGAAAAATGTAATTCCATCACCGTAAGATTGTATGGAAAGATTTTGACGCATACTTTTTAAAACGGAAGAGTTTTCCGCAAAACATAGAAGAATAAACTGATTATTTACAAAAGTAGAAACAAAAAATTCGTTATATGGCTGTAGTTTTATCATCAAAGTTTCTTTGGAAAAATCAGGAGTATCGACAGTAATTAATATTAAAGAACAGTAGTAATTATCGTATTTTTCTAAGGATCCTTCGCGGTGATTCAAGGTGCTTTCCAGCCAGTTTCTAAAGATAGTTTTACGTTCACGTTTGTTTATCCGGTCAAGGTAAACGGCCACTTGAAGAGTTTCCTGAATTGTTTTTGCATCCAGTGGTTTTAGAAGATAGTCATCTACTTTCAATTTGATTGCCTGTTTTGCATATTCAAATTCGTCAAAACCGGACATTATATAGTAACGTGTCATGGGAGAGATTTCTTTTGCTTTTTCGATCGCTTCCAAACCGGAAATACCGGGCATTTTTATGTCCACATAAGCAAGTAAAAATTCATGCTCATTTAGCAGCTGTAACATTTCATTACCATTATAAGCATGAAATACCTGCGCTTCATTCAAATTGGCACAGATTAATTTTTCAACAGAAATATGAATTAAAGGTTCGTCATCAATTACTAAGATATTCATTGTTTTCTCCTTGAGTTGTTTTAGGAATTTGAATAATTTGTATGCTTGAATGTTCTATTCTGTAAATAGACAGTTGTACTTGTTGATTCCATATTTGCATGCGGGTTTCTACATTTTTTATGCCGATAGAATCAGGAGAATTTAATTGTGCTTTTGTGAATCCAATACCGTTATCTTCAATAATAATATATATAGTATTCTGATGTTCTTCAGCAGAGATGAGAAGGACGCAGGGATTTTCACTGGGCTCTATTCCATGAATAACAGCATTTTCAACTAATGGCTGAAGTAGAAGTTTAGGAATTTCAATGTATTTTAATGAGTCATCACATTCAATTTCATAGGTGATACGATTACCAAAACGCAGATGATGCAGCATACAATAGTTTTGTAAAAAATCAAGTTCTTTGCCAAGGGTAGTAGTACTTTGATGACTTAGAACATATCGGAGAAGGCTGGCAAAAGAATAAAACGCATCATTAAGCAATTCTGTTTCACCTATCTGATTTAATGTAATAAAACTATAAATAGTATTAATGATAAAATGCGGTTGAATTTGAGATTGCAATGCCTGAAACTGAAGTGTTTTTTGTGAAATTAATAATTCATACTCATTCTTGATTTTTTCCTGCATCCGCTGTGCCATGATATTAATAGAAGTTCCTATTTTGTCAAATTCTTCAATTGGTTGAGGTAAACAGCGGGCACATAAATTGCCTTCTTCCACTTCTTTTAAGATCGATTGTATGTGAAGTACGGGATATCTGAGCCATTTATTATTTTTGCTGAACAAAATGTATGCAATTAAGATTCCTATTATACAGAAAAATAAGCTGATCAAAATAAAGGTTGTAATTTGTTCAGATATGTGGCTGGTAGATAATAATACATGTACAGTTAAAGGATAGTTTTCTAATGTTTCAGAGGTATGGATCCATGTGCTTTTATCATGAGAAACCGTTTGATTACTGAGTTTTTTCAGAAAGGATTTGTCAATATGTTTATTTGAGTAAATTAAATCTCCCTGATCATTTGTAAACAAAATAATATTGGGTGTATTGGTATTGATTTCCGAAAAAAGTTCAACCAGAGCTGTGCTTTTCATATTAATCATGACGATATTTTCTTGCTCCGATTTATAAAAATTATTAAGTTTTCTGGAAATAAAAAAGCTCATAGTATCCATTCCTTCTTTATCAGAAGATGGTGTATGATTGGGGACAATGGCAATTTTTCCTTTTTTCTCTAATGCTGCTGTATACCAATTACGATCTGGTAAAGGATCAGATTTGGGAAGGTATTTATAATAATTATTTGAATCAAAATATAAAACTTCTTTATCCGACAGAATAAGAAAATCTTCAAAATCATCACGCGAATAAGTGGTAAGACGCAATGTTTGTCCAATTTCTGAAGAGATGTTATTTTGTTCATAGGGCGTAAGATCAGTTACATTTTTTTTTGACTGAAAATACGAACTGTAGTAAGGAACCCGCATTATGTGATCTATATCACACATATATTTTTCAAGATATGTTGTGATAAGCATAGTGCTATTGAGGGCTTGTTCTTTAATTCCCTGATACTGATAAGTTCCAAATAAATATGAAGTAAAAAGACAGATTAATAAAATGGGTGTTGTAAAGCTGATTATGAAAGTATAAAAGAGCCTATTGGAAAGAGAAGGATGCTGCGGTTTTTTCATGATATTTCTCCAATAAATAATTAATTTGTAGTGTATTGATCTTGTAAAGGTGAACAGTGTGTCATGTAACCAAAATATAGTGTAATTATACTATTGATCGGCATTTTTTTCTAGCTTTTGTTGCAGGATAATCGTATAAGCATGGATAAACTGTTAGTAACTATTCAGTACCCCGTTAAGGGCACCTTGATTTTGGGCAAAATAGAGAAAATAAAATTTCTGTTTCGTCATCGTTTTAGTGTAAAAAGTGGATAACTTTTCAGTATGACTGCCAAGTGATTTTGGTTTGTGGATTACTGAAATATAACTCCTTAGTTGTATCCAGATAACAGCGTATTTGTGGATTTTATCCGGGTGTTATCAGCATTTAACCTCTGATTTTTTCTGGTTATCCACCGTCATTTTGACAGTACACCAAAACCTTTCGATTCGCTTTTTATCCCATTTTCCGTTAAAATAGAAGTATCAAATTTTAACGGAAGAAGGTGGTCTGATTGACAAAAGATGAAATGATCAAGCAGTTATTACAGCAGGTTAATTCATTAACATCAACCGTAGATTCTCTGAATGCAACAATCAATGCACAAACACAGTTAATCGCTAAACTCAATCAGACCATTCAGGAACTTAAGGAACAGCTTAATAAGAATTCCCAAAACAGTTCCAAACCGCCATCGAGTGATGGGTTTAAGAAGCCTGCCCCAAAGAGTCTCCGAAAGCCATCCGGGAAAAAGGTTGGCGGTCAGAGTGGACACCAGGGGACACATCTGGCGGTGATAGCAACTCCGGATGAAATCGTCAGGCATATGCCCTTCGCATGTGAAGGATGCCCGCATTATCAGATATGCAAAGGTACTGCATGCATCGCAGAGAAACGCCATGTTATTGATGCGGTTGTTACAGTCAATGTAACGGAGCATCAGGCACTGGAACTTCCAATCTGCATGCTGCATGGAGATACCCGCAGAGGTGATTTTCCTTCTGACGTAAAAGCAACTATACAGTATGGGGAAAACCTTCAGGCATTAGCTGTTGCATTAAATACCGTAGGAGCAGTCAGCATCAAACGTACCCACGAGATTCTTTCGGGAGTATTTAACATTCCGATTGCAACAGGAACGATCAACAGCATGGTAAAACGATGCGCTGACAGTCTGGGGGAAACAGTAGGTAAGATCAAGAATAAGATGATCGGTTCCGCACTTGGAAATTTCGATGAAACCGGAACCAGAGTGGATAAGAAGCTCTGGTGGGTTCATGATGCCTCAAACTGTGAATATACCTATCTTGATATCAGTCCCAAACGTGGAACAGCAGGAATGGAGCAATGCGGTGTTCTCCCGGAATTCAAAGGGATTGCCATGCATGACTGCTGGGCTTCCTACTGGAATTATCCGGATATTCAGCATGCAGTCTGCTGTGCCCATCTTCTTCGTGAATTAACAGGGATTGTTGAAAATCATCCTGATCAGAAGTGGGCATCTGCATTTATAGACCTTTTACTGGAAATGAAAAAGGTCAAAGATAAAGCTGTAGAGAAAGGTAAAGACTCTCTGAGCTATTATCACTGTCATAAGTTCGATAAGAAGTATGATGAACTGATTGAAGAGGCTCGGAAAGAAAATCCACTTGCCGAAACCACGGAGAAAAAACGTGGACGGAAGAAAAAAGGAAAAATCCTTGCCCTTGTAGAGCGCCTTGCGAATTACAAGGCCTCAGTCTGCCTTTTTATCCATAATTTCATGGTTCCGTTTGACAACAATCAGGCTGAACGTGATCTTCGGATGATAAAGGTCAAGACCAAAGTATCCGGATGCTTCCGAACTGAGGAGGGAGCCAGAGATTATCTGAAAATCATGTCCTACGTTGGCACGGCACATAAACAGGGATACAATGCTTACAAAGCAATCAAAAGTTGGCACGGCACATAAACAGGGATACAATGCTTACAAAGCAATCAAAAATGCGATCTCAGGTCATCCTGATTTCATCTTTGAGTAAAGCTGGTTCTGAATAGTTACAAGCAGGCAATCATATTTTTATATCGGTCAATAATATCTTTCTCTGCAAAATCAGTCAATCCATCTGTCAAATCAAGAAATCATAATTTTATAATTCATACATCACCTGTATTCTAAATATCCTTTCTCCCCTCTGCCTGCAGAAAATTTACCACCCACTGCTTATTGCTTTTCGCAACCTCCGCAGAGGACTTACTTGATTCGGTTAATTGCCAGCTTCCTGCTCAGCTTTCTCAATTCTAAGCATACGATATCCAATGCCAATATGTGTCTGGATGTATTGTACTCCATTTTTCTCAGGCTCCAGTTTTTTCCGCAATGTTGCCATAAAAACTCTAAGAGAAGCAACGTCATTATCCGAACATCGTCCCCAAATCTGTTGGGTAATATAGGTATGTGTCAGTACCTTTCCCACATTGCGGGACAAAAGACAGAGCAGCTTATATTCTATAGGTGTCAGATGCAATTCCTCTCCCTTCAGATAGGTGCAGCCCGCCCTATAGTCTATCTTTAATCCACCATTCTCAAAAACAGAGCTTTCCATCTGCTCTCCGTTCTGCATAACCGCAAGTCTCCTCTGGGTGACACGGATACGCGCAAGTAATTCCTCAACAGAAAATGGTTTCGTAATGTAATCATCCGCACCTGCATCCAGCGCCTCTATTTTATCTGTGTCCTCGCTTCTGGCACTGATCACAATAATCGGCATATTCGACCAGGTACGGATTTTTTTAATCACTTCTACTCCTTCCATATCAGGAAGCCCCAGATCCAGAAGAACAATATCCGGATTGTGGGACGAAGCTTCCAGAATAGCTGAAGATCCGTTTTCTGCAGCCAGATATTTATAGTCATGTGTTTTTAATGTAGTAACGATCAGATTGCGTATGGGTCTGTCATCCTCAACCACCAGAATTAATGTTTTATTCATTTAATGTCACCTCACTTAAAGGTAATGTAAAAGTAAAATTACATCCATGTGGATTATGATCTGTCAAAACCAGGGTTCCCTCATGTGCTTCTATAATAGAGTGGCAAAGTGCCAGTCCAAGTCCCAGACTTCGGTGACTATCCGCAACTGTTGTTTTCCCTGTATAAAACATCTCAAAAATATGTGTTTTCATTTCTTCCGGAATTCCCGGGCCATTATCTTCCACACTTATCTGCGCTTTTCCATCTGTTTTCGTTCCCCGAATAAAGATCACAGAACCCGGTGGTGTATATTTTATTGCATTGTCAACTAAATTTACCAGAACCTGCATAATAAGACGTACATCCATACGTGCAAGAACAAGTTCTTCGCAGTCTGTCACAATTTTATAATCATCATGTTTCCGGCTGATATGCCGCAGGGATTCTACAATCACCTCATCCAGAAGCTGGTCCGTAAATTTAAATTTCAGTCTTCCGTCATTCAGTCTGGTAATGGAAAGCATATTCTCCACAACTCCGGTCAGCCATTCAGAATCATCATAAATATCGCTGTAAATCTGATGTTTGGTAGCTTCGTCCAGACGGTCGCTATTGCCAAGCAGCATATCTGCATTACCGGAAATGGAGCAAAGCGGTGTACGAAGATCATGAGAAATCGCCCGAAGAAGGTCTGCCCGCAGCTGTTCATTTTTAGCCATAACTGCATTTTTTTCTTTTTCTATTGCATTTTGTGCGTTTTCCATTGCAAGCGCGCATTCATTTATTACGGACAGCAGGATGCTATATTCAAAAGAATCCAGTGTTTCTTTCTGCAATGGTATCCCAATTACACCGTAAACATTATTTCCGCTCCGGATTGCCAGATATATACATTTAGCCTGTGGAAAATAGTGTGTAGACGCACCGGCGCGCTGCCTGTTTTCATAGACCCATCTGGCTATCTGCTGCTCTTCCGGTATTAAAAAATCTTCTGTGTTCTCTTTTTTTCCGGAAAAAAGCTTACCCTCTGATAAAGCTCCATTTTCTACTACATATGCTGTAATACTGCGGTTTAGCAGACGGAGAAGCTGTGTACAGGTAACGTCAAGAATCTCAGTTTCTCCTTTTGCCTTTTGCATCAGACGGTCTGTATCGAACAGAACCTGCGTACGAAAGGCAAGCTGTGCAGACAGCTTTGCATGCATTTTCAGCTTTGCTGCCAGTGCTCCCGTAAGTACGGACGAAATAAGCATTATGAAAAAAGTCACCGGATAACCTACCGCATAGGTCTGAAAAGACATCCTTGGTTCTGTCAGAAAAAAACAAAATAAAAATACACTTAAGAAAGAGCCTGCCACACTGCAAAGATAACCATTTGTCAGAATTGAAGTGAGCAAAACTCCCAGAATATATATGGTTACAATATTCGTATCTGTGAAATGGAACTTCTGAAACAACAAGCCAATTAAAGTGCATATCACAAATATAAAGATTGTGAGAAAATAATCTTTTACAGATGGTTTTTCCACATACCACACATATGGCCGCTTCTGATAGATTCTGGTTTTCATCGCATCTGGAATTATATGGATATCAATGTCCGGTACAATTTCAATCAGTTTTTCCGTCAGAGTTGCTTTACTGAAAAAGTAGTTCCGACGGGCATTACTTTGTCCGATCACAATTTGGGTTACATTGGATAAACGGGCATACTCTGCAATTTGTACCGGTATGTTTACTCCATGAGTCATCACTATTTCTGCTCCCATTTTTTCAGCATACCGAATATGTTCTTCCAGCTTTTCTTTATCTAAGTCTTCGGATTTTGTACCGGTTCGTACATATAAAGCTGTAAAACGTGACGGAAAGGCGTTCGCCATTTTTGCAGCCATATTTATTATTTTTTTATTGGAGGGAGCTGCTGATAGACAAACGAGAATATGTTCATCTGAATATTTATTACTTTCCTCTGTTTTGAAGCTCATTCTGCTTTCCACCTTTTTCAGTACATCGTTTTTGAAATTATATCATGTGATTGCAGTATGGTCAAAAATCTTTTCTACATCCTCTGATTGGCTATCAAAAATTATTATTTTAGCTTCTGAATATCGGCTTTTACACTCATGAATCTCTTTTAACAATTCATCATCCGAAAAGTCATCCAAAAATAGTATTTTTAAGGAATTCATTTTCCCTTCCTGTTCTTCTTTATCATTTTCCAGAACATTATCTAAAAACAGATCTATTTTATTAACAATATAAAATCCTAAGCCGAATATACATAACACAACAACTATTAATATTCCCTGTTCCATTACCATCACCTCTTTCACTGCCTCTTCATGGTAACCAAACTATATGCGGAAGCACTTTTGAAGAGCTATGTAATCCCCCAGCACCAGCAATTTGTTTTTCTCTGAAAAACACGTAGCCGGAGAAATTGCAACACTGAATTCTCCTTCATTTTTTATAGCAAGAATATTAATATTGTAACGCTTTCTGATATCCAGCCCGCCTACAGTTTTTCCAATCCATTCCCCCGGCACTTCTACCTCAAAAATCGCATGGGAAGCATCCACCTCCATGTAATCAAGGATATGGTCATCTGTGTAACGGATAGAGGCCCATTTTGCTACCTGCTTTTCCGGATAAACCACCTTATCTGCACCGTTGCGTAAAAGAAATTTTTCCTGGACATCACGTTCAGCTCTGGATATCACCAGTTTTGCTCCCAGTTCTTTCAGAAGGGAGGTTGTCTCAAGAGAATTCTGAAAGCTTCCTCCGATGGTAACAAAACAGATATCGTAGTTTCCAATCCCAAGGGATTCCAGGAATTCCGCATTAGTACTGTCTCCGATCTGGGCATTAGTCACAAATGGAAGCACTTTGTCCACCCTTTCTTCATTCCAGTCAACTGCCATAATTTCATGCCCAAGCTGATTAAGCTGCATGGCAATATGTCTTCCAAATCTTCCAAGTCCAATAATCAATACATTCTTCATAATATTACTTTTCTCCTTCTCATCCAACTGTAATTTTCTCCAGAGGAAGCTTTGCATTTCCCTTGTTTCTTCCAGAGAATACTGCGTAGATCAGTGTCAGACCGCCTACACGTCCCAGATACATCAGTATGATCAGCACAACTTGCGAAAAAACATGAAGTCCCGGTGTGACTCCCAACGTAAGACCTACCGTACCCACAGCAGAAGCCGCTTCATACAGACAATCCAGAAGGGGAAGACCTTCGTATACGCTGATTGCAATACCTCCGCAAAAGAACAATGTAAAATAGAGCATGGCAATGGTCGCTGCATTTTTTATCACATGATATTCCAGTCTCCGTCCAAAAGCCCCTGCATTTTCCTGACTGCGAAACGTTGCAATTGCATTCAGAATCAGTACCGTAAAAGTGGTAGTTTTCATTCCTCCTGCTGTAGAACCCGGCGAACCACCGATCAGCATTAACAGTATCATAACCGCTTTTGATGCCTCGCTCATCTCTGAAATGTTTATGGTATTAAAGCCGGCAGTTCTTGTAGTTACCGATTGAAACATAGCAGCTAACAGACGTTCTCCCGCAGGCAGCTTTTTCAGATCGCAGGCAAAGAAAAAAACTGCCGGAAGAATAATCAGACATACAGTAGTCATGAGAATAATCTTGCTTTGCATGCGGTAACGTTTAAAGTTCATTTTATTCCTATAAATATCATCCCAGGTGAGAAAACCAATTCCCCCTGTAATGATCAGCAGCATAATTACCACATTTATAAGGATATTTCCGGAATATCCCGTCAGAGACGGAAAGGCATTATCTGCTGTTCCCAGAATGTCAAATCCTGCATTACAAAAAGCAGAAACAGAATGAAAGGCTGCCATCCAGATTCCCTTCAGCCCATAATCCATCAAAAAAACCGGCAGCAGTAACATAGCCCCTGCTGCTTCAATCAGCAATGTTCCCTTTAAGATAAATCTCGTCAGTCTGACAATTCCCCCAACTTTAGGCGCTGAAATTGCATCCTGCATGGTGCTTCTTTGCATAAGAGATATTTTTTTCCCTGAAAGAAGAGACACTGATGCCGCCACAGTTACCACTCCAAGTCCACCTATTTGTATGAGCACAAGAATAACCGTCTGTCCGAACACAGACCAGTAACTTCCGCTATCCTTTACTACAAGCCCTGTAACACATACTGCTGAAGTGGCTGTAAAAAGTGCCTCATGAAATGGTGTCGGCACTTTGTCCAAAGAAGAAACCGGAAGCATCAGCAGAATGCTTCCCAAAAGGATCACACCTGCAAATCCCAGAATGATCAGCTGAAAAGATGTCAGGTGTTTTTTCTTACACATTTTTTCCGGCATAAATAATCATAACTCCTTACTAATGATTCTATGTTAATGATGTTAGAGTCAAAAGGTATTTTTCCCCTGACTTGATATCTTCATAATGCATTTTATTATATATAATCGCTTTCAAAGATAGTATAAAAGTCTATGATTCCGTATTAAGATTGTATAAAGATTTTTGTGCTTTTTTCGGATTATATCTAATCCATTACTGTCATCATGTAATATTTTTTTCTGATCACTCATGTCCTTCTCCTCCATCAAATCTTTCTCTGCTCTCGCAAATATTCTTCAAATATACTTCTTCGAATCAGCACTTTTTTTCCAATTTTATATACCGCCCCTGCTTCATGTGCCATACGGACAACGGGTTTGATTCCCAGCCTGTAATATTCACATGCCATATTGTAGGTCACATAGTCATGGCTCATAAATTCCAGATCTTCGTCGCCAATCTCATTTGAAAACATCCATACATTACCGCTCATCTTCCATTTCCTCCTTACCTTTTCCTGTCGCTGGTTCATGGAATCGTTCCAGATAGGCGTCAAAAATATCCCTGTTGATCAATACTGTTCCATCTATTCTATAAATCGCACCTGCATCACTGGTAAGTTCAAAAAGTTTCTTATGAGAAATGCTGTAAATAATCTCTGCATGTTGATAACGCAGATACTGTCGGCGCAATTTTCTAAGCTGCTCCTGTACTTCCTTCATACTTGTGATTGGTTTATAATTTTTATCCATGATGCTTTCCTCCAAGACAAGAGAAAACACGCTTTGCGAATTTTCTCTTGTTATCGCGACAGTCGCCAAGGTCTCACGCAAGCGTGGACTTTAGCTCGTTGTTCGCGTAATTTACTGTTTTACAGAAGTTGACTGCCGGGATATATTTTTTAGTACGAAAAAAAGCACCTCTCAGATTAACTCTAAGAAGTGCTCTTGTTGTCATGCATATCAATCATTGATCCAGTGAATCAATTTTGATTTCATTCTCAAACCTGTGTCCTTTCACCTGAAATTCGTCATGCTTCATAACGATTCATTATTATCCCAAATTTTGTTGTCAAATTATGGTCAACTATGGTCTGACATCATGGTTTTAAAGATTTTATATTTAATTTTAGTACAGCTTTGCACCAGCCGGGATTCTGTCATCTACCATCAGAAGGTTCAGTCCTTCATGACCGTCTTCCTCATGTACTGCTGAGATCAGCATACCTTCGGAATCGATTCCCATCATCTTTCTCGGTGGCAGGTTCACGATAGCGATTGCTGTTTTACCAACCAGTTCTTCCGGTTCGTAATAGTCGTGAATTCCGCTTAAGATCACGCGATCCTTGCGTTCTCCATCATCCAGTGTGAACTTCAGAAGCTTCTTGGACTTCGGAACTGCTTCACAAGCCAGAATCTTAACTGCACGGAAATCAGATTTTGCAAATGTATCGAAATCAACCATTTCTTCAAAGATTGGCTCAATCTTTACGTTGGAAAAATCAACCTTCTCAGCCACTTTTGCTTCTGCCGGAGCAGCAGCACCAGACTGAGCTGCATTGTTTGCTTCGTTCTTAGCAGCGCCCTGGGACTTCATTGTCGGGAACAGCAGTACGTCACGGATTGCCTGGCTGTCTGTAAGCAGCATAACCAGACGGTCGATTCCGTATCCGATACCACCTGTAGGCGGCATACCGATCTCCAGTGCATTCAGGAAGTCTTCATCTGTGTGGTTTGCTTCCTCATCTCCTGCGTCAGCAAGAGCATCCTGTGCTTTGAAACGCTCTCTCTGGTCAATCGGGTCATTGAGCTCGGAATATGCGTTACACATTTCCCATGTATTAATGAACAGCTCGAAACGCTCTACCTTATTCGGATCAGAAGGTTTCTTCTTTGTCAGCGGAGAAATCTCGATCGGATGATCCATGATAAATGTTGGCTGGATCAGTTCTTTTTCACAGTATTCCTCAAAGAACAGGTTGATGATATCACCCTTCTTATGACGTTCTTCATATTCAATATGATGCTCAACTGCAAGCTTCTTAGCTGCTTCATCATCTGCAACTTCATCAAAGTCAATTCCTGCATATTTCTTGATTGCATCATTCATGGTCAGACGTTCAAAAGGTTTGCTGAGGTCGATTTCGATACCATTGTAGGAAATTTTCGCAGAACCGCAAACCTTCTCTGCCAGATAACGAAACATGGATTCAGTCAGTTCCATCATACCTTCATAATCTGTATATGCCTGATAAAGCTCCATCAGAGTGAACTCCGGATTATGACGGGTATCTACACCTTCATTACGGAATACACGTCCGATCTCATAAACTCTCTCAAGACCACCAACGATCAGTCTCTTCAGATAAAGCTCAAGAGAAATACGAAGCTTAACATCTTCGTTCAGTGCATTATAATGAGTCTCAAACGGTCTCGCCGCAGCACCGCCTGCATTTGCAACCAGCATCGGGGTTTCCACTTCCATGAAGTCACGGTCTGCAAGGAAGTTTCGGATCTCTTTCAGGATCTGGGAACGTTTGATAAATACGTTCTTGCTGTCCTGGTTCATGATCAGGTCTACGTATCTCTGACGATAACGTGTATCTGTATCTGTCAGTCCATGGAATTTCTCAGGAAGAATCTGTAAGCTCTTGGAAAGAAGAGTCATGCTCTCTGCATGGATAGAGATTTCACCTGTTCTTGTTCTGAATGCAAAACCTTCCAGTCCGAAGATATCACCGATATCGGATTTCTTGAAGTCTGCATAAGAGTCTGCTCCGATCGCATCTCTTGCTATATATACCTGGATATTTCCCTGTAAATCCTGGATATTGCAGAAAGAAGCTTTTCCCATGACTCTCTTGAACATCATACGGCCTGCGATCGCTACGTGGATCGGGCTTGCGTCCATGATTTCTCTTCTCTCTTCGTAATCTTTCTTAACTGCTTCCTTTGCCTGTTCTTCATCAAGACCTGTTACATCTACTTCTGCACGGTCTTTGAGAAGTTCTGCCTCATGTGCTTCATAAAGATTCTTCACTTCCATTGAGTGATGAGTCTGGTTAAACTTTGTGATCTGAAATGGGTCTTTTCCATTAGCCTGAAGATCTGCAAGCTTGTCGCGACGTACCTTCAGTAACTGGTTTAAATCCTGTTCCTGCTTCTGCTGTGCCACCTTGGTTCCTCCTTATATACTTGTATAATTATTATTTGTTCTACATTTCTATGTGATATCAGATGTAACAGAAGATTCCGTTCAACAGAATCCTGTATTTTCAAATATCAATTTATCAGATATACAGACAAAAATAAGAAATAACAAACTTCTTACTATCTGCTTATATAGTCAGAGAAAGGTGCGCGTTATGCCTTTGCATGATAAATCTCTACGCGCACCTCAGTCATCTGTCTCTTATACGTTTCTCTGGATCTCCAGAACTTTGTATTTCATGATTCCTGCCGGCATTTCTACCTCTACTACATCACCTGTGTGAGCACCGATAAGTGCTTTTCCTACAGGGGATTCGTTGGAGATTTTGCCTTCAAGGCTGTTCGCCTCTGTGGAACCTACGATCTTCAGCTCGATGTCTTCTTCGAATTCAAAATCGTGTACTTTAACCTTACATCCAACGCTGATCTTGTCCAGATCTACTTCGTCCTCTACAACTATTTCAGCATTCTTTAAAATCTTCTCAATTTCTTCGATACGTGCTTCAATGTCTCTCTGTTCGTCTTTCGCTGCATCGTATTCCGCATTCTCTGATAAGTCGCCCTGTTCTCTGGCTTCCTTAATTTTCTCTGCTACTTCTTTTCTCTTTACTACCTTTAAATCATGCAGCTCTTCTTCTAATTTTTTAAGTCCTGCATAAGTTAGTAAGTTCTTCTTTTCTTCCATAACAACCTTACTCCCTTCATCCGGTATCATCTTTGGTGTGTCCTGCACACCCCGGATCACTACATGGATTTATGTGCTTCCTGATACATCATACCTGAAAAAGGGCAGACTTATTCTAGGATATTCACAATTTCTGTATTATACATAAAAGCGCCCGGGTTGTCAAGCATTCCGGGCACCTTTACTACTGTTTATATTTCTCATTTCAGCAGATACAAAATAACTTACAAACTATGATTCTTCAGCATTTTCTATCGTCTGAAGTTCTATCCCAGTCTGGACAAAAGCTGCTCCAGAGCTTCATAGCTTTCAATGGTATTGGATTCCCTTCGAAGTCCGGCACTGTGGCGCATGCCTGCAGTATACCAGGCAACGTGCTTGCGCATTTCGCGGATTCCTACGAATTCACCTTTCAATTCAATCTGCTTTCTGGCATGACGCAGGATCATCTCACGGATTTCCTCTACAGATGGGCGTTCCAGCAATTCTCCTGTCTGGAAGTAATGATTCAGTTCGCGGAATAACCATGGATTTCCTCTTACTGCACGGCCAACCATAACGGCGTCGCATCCAGTCTGTTTCACCAGCACTTCTGCTTTCAGCGGAGAATCTACATCTCCGTTTCCAATCACTGGAATGCTAATCGCTTCTTTCACTCTGCGGATAGTATCCCAGTCTGCTGTACCTGAATAGTACTGCTGTCTGGTGCGTCCATGCACTGCAAGTGCTGCTGCTCCCGCATCCTCGATGCGTTTCGCAATCTCAACAATATCTATCGGTTCATTTTCAAATCCTATACGCACCTTGACAGTTAATGGCTTACTGATAGCAGATGATACTTTTCGAACAATTTCTTCGATCAGGTTAGGATTCTTCAGCAATGCAGAACCCTCACCATTATTGACTACTTTCGGCACCGGGCATCCCATGTTGATGTCCAGGATATCAAATTCCCTGTCCTCAATGGATTTCGCAACCTCTGCCATGAGGTCCGGTTCACTGCCGAAAAGCTGCATGGATACCGGATGTTCGCACGGATCGATTTCCATCAGGGCAATAGTATTCTTATTGTGAAAAGAAATCGCTTTGGCACTGATCATTTCCATACAGATCAGACCGGCCCCCTGCGCCTTGCAGAGAGTTCTAAATGGAAGATCTGTTACACCCGCCATTGGTGCAAGGACAAATGGATTGTCAATCTGCACATTTCCAATTTTCCACTGCATCTTCATGAATGGTTCTTTTGCCTGTACCGACTCATTCTTTGTCTGCATGGATTCAATCCTCACTGCCCGGTGTTTTCTTCAGTTCTTCTTCCGGGATGTCTCCGAGGAAGAATACTTTATAATACATTTCCAGAGATTCCAGAAGTTCTTTCTTGTCCTGCTGGATCTGTTTAATCTTCAGACCGCTTCCGATCTCATCGTAGCGGGCATCTGCTTCCAGAGCCTCTGTCTTGAACTGGAGTCTGCCGTTTTCGTCAAATTCCAAAGTCAGGATTCCGCCCACATCTTCTGTGTAAAGAACGCACATGATCTGTAGTTCTTTCTTTACATGATCCGGAAGTGCGTTGAAGTCCTGGTTAAAATAAAATTTCTTCTCATAGGCGCTTGCGCCGCAGAGAGTGATATTATCCTGATACATAAATTACTGTTTCCCTCTTTCGAAATTCTTCAGAACCATGTAATTTAACTTAAATCACAGATTCCATATTTATTAATAATTCTCAGGTGGTTAAAAAGTCATATCGTATAATGCCCGAACGACTCTTTATACATAACTGTAAAGTCCACGCACCGAGACCTCTCCAGCGCTGACTTTCACAACTTCTTTGTCCTGCTTCTCCACAAGCAGCTCACCTTTTTCATCGATTCCTCTGCAGATTCCCTCGAAGCTTCTGTCACCGTCGATCACTCTGACCGGCTGATCCAGGTTCGCAAGGATTCTGTGGTAATCATCCAGAAGATGCGTAAAATCACAGGTCTGGATAAATTTCTCGTAGTTGATCTCAAAGTATTTCATAACCAGTGCAATGACCTGATTTCTGTCATATTCATGACCACCCTCCAGAAGCAATGATGTCGCTTTATCCTGCATTTCCTCAGGGAACTCTTTCAGATTTACATTAATTCCCACTCCAATAAGAACGTAATTGATCTTCACACCATTCGTCCCCATCTCAGTCAGAATACCGCAGATTTTCTTCTTAGAGATCACGATATCATTCGGCCACTTGATGCTTACCTCAAACCCCAGCTCCTTTGCAGCCTGTGCAACTGCCAGTCCCATAACCAACGTCAGCATAGAAGCATACTGCGGAGAAAACTCCGGTCGCAAAAGCAGAGTCATCATAATGGAGCAACCCTCCGGAGCTTCCCATCTTCTTTCAAAACGTCCTCGTCCTGCAGACTGATATTCTGCAACTGCCAGAGTTCCATGCTCTGCACCATCTTTTGCCAGACGCTTGATCCATGAATTGGTAGAATCTGTTTCTTTTGCAAAATGGACGGTTTTGCCCGCCCATTTTGTGTTTATTACCTGTGAAATTGTTTCTTCATTATACAGATGTGCCATTATTTGTTCTCCGGCTCTCCTAATGTTGCCACCATAACAGCTTTGATGGTATGCATACGGTTCTCTGCCTCGTCAAATACTTTGGACTGCTCAGACTCGAAGACTTCGTCTGTTACTTCCATGTCTGTCAGGTTAAATCTCTCGCCCATTTCTTTGCCGATCTTTGTCTTAAGGTCATGGAATGCTGGCAGGCAATGAAGGAAGATTGCTTTCTCGCCTGCGTTCTTCATAACGTCTTTTGTTACTTTGTATGGTGTCAGGTCATGGATCCTCTCTGTCCATACTTCGTCCGGCTCACCCATGGATACCCATACGTCTGTGTAGATAACATCTGCATCTTTGGTTCCTGCCTGAACATCCTCTGTCAGAGTGATGCTTCCGCCGGATGCTTTTGCATATTCCTCGCACTGAGAAACTAACTCTGCGTTCGGGAAATATTTCTTGGTTGTGCATGCTACAAAGTGCATACCAAGTTTTGTACACGCAATCATCAGGGAGTTACCCATGTTGTAACGGGCATCACCCATGTATACAAGTTTACGTCCTTTTAAATCTCCGAAATGCTCACGGATCGTCAGCATATCTGCGATCATCTGTGTCGGATGATATTCGTTTGTAAGACCATTCCATACCGGAACACCTGCATGTTTTGCAAGTTCTTCTACAACTTCCTGACCAAATCCACGATATTCGATACCATCATACATTCTACCAAGAACTCTTGCTGTATCTGCGATGCTCTCTTTCTTGCCGATCTGGGAGCCTGTCGGATCCAGGTATGTGCTTCCCATTCCAAGATCATGAGCAGCTACCTCGAAAGAGCAGCGGGTTCTTGTACTTGTTTTTTCAAAAATAAGTGCTATATTTTTGCCTCTGTAATATTCGTGAAGCTCGCCGGCTTTCTTCTTTGCTTTAAGTTCTGCGGATAAGTCGATAAGATATGTGATTTCCTCCGGTGTAAAGTCTTTCAGTGTCAGAAAGTTTCTTCCTTTTAAGTTCATAATAATTCTCTCCCCGATGTCATTTATTCTCTTCTGTTATTTATCTGTCTCTGTTTTCGGATCAGTGACGATCTCTTTCAGAGAACTTGCAAGACCTGCGATTCCCTGAATATCAGACGGAATAATGATCTTGGTTGCCTTACCGTCTGCTGCCTTTGCAAATGCTTCCAGACTCTTCAGTGTCAGAACTGCTTCATCTGCTCCTGCCTCTCTGATCATGCGGATACCCTCTGCATTGGCGTTCTGAACTTTCAGAACTGCCTCAGCCTGTCCTTCTGCCTCCTTGATCATACGCTCTTTCTGAGCCTCTGCGCGGAGGATTGCTGCCTGTTTCTCAGCTTCTGCATCCAGAATTGCGGACTGTTTCTTACCTTCTGCAACAAGAATCGTAGATTTCTTCTGACCTTCTGCGATCAGGATTGCTTCACGACGTTCACGCTCAGCTTTCATCTGTTTCTCCATTGCATCCTGGATAGCTGCCGGAGGAATGATGTTCTTCAGTTCCACACGGTTGACCTTGATTCCCCATGGATCAGTAGCTTCATCAAGAGAAGCTCTCATCTTGGTATTGATCGTCTCACGGGATGTCAGTGTTTCATCCAGTTCCATGTCACCGATAATATTTCTTAAGGTTGTTGCGGACAGATTCTCGATTGCCATGATCGGATTCTCCACACCGTAAGTGTAAAGCTTCGGATCTGTGATCTGAAAGAATACGACAGTATCAATCTGCATGGTTACGTTATCCTTTGTGATAACCGGCTGCGGTGGAAAATCCACTACCTGTTCCTTCAGATTTACCTTTCTGGCTACTCGTTCAATAAACGGAACCTTGAAGTGAATTCCTGTACTCCAGGTTGCCTGATAAGCTCCCAGACGTTCCAGGATTACTGCATATGCCTGTGGTACGATGCGGACGCAGGATGCAAGGACCCATACCGCAATAACGATAATAACTATCAGAAAAACCACGCCCATAACTAATCCTCCTTATTTTGTTTTACGATAAGTTTCACACCTCGGATCTCTTCGATCGTCACAACGGTGCCTTCGCCGATTTTTTCGTCATCAGCAGAACGTGCAGTCCATTCAATGTCATTGATACGAACCTGGCCTGTCTGCGCCAGATTGTCAATCTCCTGAATCACAACTGCTTTCTTTCCAATCAGACTATTTGCATTGGTCTGTATGGTTTCTTTGTTGAAGTACTTCATTGCCAGTGGTCTGGTAAAGATGAGAAGTACCAATGAAACACACAGAAACAGCAATATCTGTACAGTGAGGTTCGCTCCTGCATAACATGCAATAGCAGCGACCAGTGCGCCGCCGGCAAACCAGATGGTGGTCAGTCCTGCCGTAATTGCCTCTACAACAAGCAAGAATGCAAGAATCCCAAGCCAGATCAAAGGCTGCATGAAACTCCCCCTTTCGTCTGCTATCGTCTCTGACGAGCAGCTTCATACATGAGAATCCCGGATGCCATGGCAGCATTCAGAGATTCTACTTTTCCACACATAGGAATCCGTATCAGACAATCAGCACTGTCTGCCGCTTCATCTGTCAGTCCTTTTCCCTCGTTGCCGATCAAGAAAGCAGTTCCTCCTGTGTAAGATTCCTGATCATAAGAGTTCTTACCATGCAGATGTGCCGCAAATGTGCGGATATTTCTGTCTTTCAGTTCCTGTGCTAATGATACCACACTTTCCACATATAGGAAAGGCATTCTGTAGACAGAACCCATGGTTGATCGTATAACCTTCGGGTTTGTGATATCCACGCAGGTCTTTGTCAGAAGAACTCCGCTTACTCCGGCGCCCTCTCCTGTACGGAGAATAGTTCCGGCATTTCCCGGATCCTGCAGATCCTCCAGGATCATAACCAGCGGATTTTTCCCGCCGAGAATATCTTCTATTGTATAGGAAGGTTTCTTAAGCACTGTCATAATTCCCTGCGGCGTCTGCGTATCGCTCATCTGGCGAAAAACAGAATCTGCTACTATTTCATATGGAAGTTTCTCCACCTGAGCCATCAGTTCTGCATCACCACTGAGAGCTTCTGATACATACACCTTCGAGATCCAATCCCTCGGTGCTTCGCCGAACATTTTTCTTCCTTCTGCAACAAAAAGCCCTTGTTCTCTGCGGGCTTTTGTTTTCTGGTTCAGCTGTATGATATTTTTTACCTGTCCGTTATTTACACTGGTGATCATATCTTATCCTCAATTTTCCGAAACCTTATTCAGGTCACTGTTTGCTCCTGCTGCAACAACTGTGCAGTCTGCCGGAAGTACTTCATCCGGCGCCACATTCATATTCATCTTGTCGCCATGCTTCAGACCGATCAGATTGATGTTATACTTTTCCCTGACCTTCAGCTCCCGAAGTGTTTTTCCTATCCATTCCCGCGGGATCTTAAATTCTGCCATACTGAAATCAGAAGAAAGCTCAAACATATCGACAAATCCACTGGAAAGAAGATTTCTTGCGACTCTGACACCCATGGAATGTTCAGGATAAATCACCTTATCTGCCCCTATTTTCTCCAGTATCCTGCCATGAAGAGAATTCATTGCCTTTGCCATGACAAAAGGAACCCCAAGTTCTTTCACCTGCATGGTTGCCGTAATACTGGCCTCCATATTCTCGGCTACTGCAATGACCGCAACATCTACATTCTGAACTCCAAGCGATTCAAGAATTCCCGGATCACGCACATCTGCCTTGACAGCATAGGAAACTTTCTCTGCGATGTCCTGCACATTATCGTCTTTATCGTCAATGGCAAGTACATCGCAGTTCGCCTCTGCCAGAGTAAGGGCTACCGTCATCCCGAACTGCCCAAGACCGATCACTGCATAAGATTTGTTCTTCATTTTCTTCCTCATTTCTCTTTCTGAACATGTATTCGTTATCCTCTGCGAATATCCGCCTGACTGCCGAACCGTTACTATCCGATCATAATATCTTCTTCTGCCAGATGTGAATCTGCCGGCATTTTCTGTGCACGTACAGTCACTGCAGTTCCCAGAGTCAGCGGACCGATTCTTCCCAGATACATAGTCAGGATTACGATCCATTTACCTGCTGTATTCAGGCAGGGTGTCAGCCCTCTGCTAAGCCCTACCGTTGCAACCGCAGATGTAATTTCATAAATAACATCTTCTATGGGTGCTTCCGGCATGGCTGCACACAACAGCATACTCATGAGAATAAGTACTGTAAGTGCCATACCTGTCACTACAATTGCAGAACGGATGTAGCTGTCTCTGATTCTCCTGTGGTGTACTTCCACATCCCGTTTTCCCTGAAGATTGGATTTCAGACTCAGCAGAAGGACCGCAACTGTTGTTGTCTTAATTCCACCTGCTGTTCCCATAGGAGAACCACCGATCAGCATCAATATCAGGCACAGCATATAAGTTGCATTGGAAAATCTCTCCTGACTTACAGTAAAAAATCCGGCTGTTCTTGTGGTAACTGACTGGAACAAAGATGCCATCCACTTCGTTCCCGGCGAATATGTCCCGATACTTTCCGGATTTCCATGATCAAACAGAAAGATCAGTACTGTACCGCCCACAACAAGTATCAGCGTCATCATCAGCACGATCTTACTGTGAAGACGGAGATTTTTAAACATACGTCCCACCGGAAGTTTCCCTCTGATGACTCGTTTGATCTTATCCCAGATATCCCACCAGACCACAAATCCAAGTCCTGACATAATGATCAGTCCTACACTTGTAAAGTTTACGATCGGATCAGCAACATACTGAGCCAGGCTGTCCTCTCCCAGCAGATCAATACCAGCATTACAGAATGCAGATACTGCCGTAAAAACAGAGTATCCCAGACCTTTTGCCAGACCGAACTGCGGAATAAATCGAACTGCATAACACACTGCACCGATTCCCTCTGCTCCAAACACACAGATCAGAACTTTCTTCACCAGCCTGACCATCCCGCCCATTCTGTCCATATTATAGGACTCCTGGATAACACGCCGGTTCCTCAGCGATATTTTCTTTCTCAGACTTATAAAAATAATACTGCCCAGGGAAATCAGTCCCACACCTCCGATCTGGATCAGGACAAGAATAATAATCTTGCCTGCCAGAGTCCAGTAAGTTGCCGTAACAACTGTCACAAGCCCTGTTACACATACACTTGTAGTTGCGGTAAACATGGCATCTGTAAAAGAAGTGTGATTTCCGGGTGCCGTACAAAACGGCAGCCACAGAAGTAATCCCCCTAAGATAATCACCCCCGCAAAACCGAGGGTAATTATCTGAGCAGTATTTAATTTATGCAGTCTGTTATATAACTGCATCTTTTTATTCATTTGTTATTTGTTGTTTTTATCATAGTTATGAGAAAGTGACTGGCATACTTCCCACTGATAGTCAGAGATACCTTTCTGCATAGCAAGTGCTTCGTTGATATCGAAGTCTACGAATTCACCGTGACGATATCCAACAACACGGCATGTTTTGCCTGCAACAAGAAGGTCTACTGCCAGAGCACCCATCATAGATGCGTATACACGGTCCTTACATGTCGGGCTTCCACCACGCTGCATGTGTCCAAGGATTGTAGCACGTGTTTCAATACCTGTGGCAGCTTCGATACGTTTTGCCATTGCTTCAGAATGGCCGATACCCTCTGCATTGATGATGATGTGATGCTTTTTGCCTTTCTTACGGCTCTCGATAATGTTGTTGATCAGCTTCTGCTCATCATAGTCATATTTCTCAGGAACCAGAACATCCTCAGCACCGTTGGCAATACCGCACCACAGAGCAATATATCCTGCACCACGTCCCATAACCTCGATGATACTGCATCTCTCATGAGAAGTAGAAGTATCACGTACTTTATCGATTGCTTCCATTGCTGTGTTTACAGCTGTATCAAAACCGATTGTATATTCTGTACATGCAATATCAAGGTCAATTGTTCCCGGAAGACCAATTGTATTAATTCCAAGGTTTGCAAGTTTCTGAGCACCTGCAAAAGATCCGTCACCACCGATAACAACAAGTCCGTCGATACCATGTTTCCTACAGATTTCTGCACCACGCTGCTGTCCTTCCGGTGTACGGAATTCTGCACAACGTGCTGTGTAAAGGACTGTACCACCACGCTCAATCGTATCAGATACATCTTTTGCGCTCATGTCAATGATCTCTTCATTTAACAGACCATTGTATCCTTTCAGAATACCTTTTACATTCAATCCTGCGCTTAAACCTCTTCTGACAACTGCACGGATTGCAGCGTTCATTCCCGGTGCGTCACCACCGCTGGTAAGGACACCAATGGTTTTTATCTTGTTTTCTGCCATCTTTTCTTCCTCCATCTTATGAATCTATCTCATCTTTTTACTATACACATATTCGGGTATAGTTTAGCGCATTTTTATAAGTTTTTCAATCCTCTTTCTACAACTTTAACATTGGTTTGACCATATTTTTCGTACATATAATTCATCCATGAGTCCTGTATTTGTGCATGATAACCAACCGGAAGCTTCTTTATGGCCTTTACATCTTTCAGATAAATCACAACAGCACTGTCTCCGGGTGATCTCCTGATGTCTGCAAGCAGTTCCTGGGACTGTTGCGCGTAGGCTTCTTTGTTGTCAAACTGGATCCAGATTTCCCTCGGCATGTTGTCAAAAGGACGGATTTTTTCGAGGATCAGTTTGCTGGCCCGGTCGTCTTCTGCAGATACCCTTCCCTGAATGAATACTCTTGCATCTTCATTCAAAAACTGCTGGCTTTTTTCATAGTCACGCGGGAACACAACTACTTCTACGGTTCCTACCAGATCTTCTACTGTCAGAAATGCCATGACCTTATTATTCTTTGTATATTTAATAGTTTTATCCGTGATCATCCCGCCAATGATCACTTTCTGCCCGTCCATGACTTTTGGAAGATTAGTTTCCTCATCCTGCTGAAAATCAGAAGTCTTCGCTGAGATTGTTTTCTCCATCATTGCGCGGTAATTTTCCAGTGGATGACCGCTGAGATAGATTCCCAGAACTTCTTTCTCATATCCCAGAAGTTCTTCTTTTCCAAACTCCTCTACATTGGGCATACGGATTTCAAATTCCTTCTTGTCTTCCTCACTTACCAGATCAAAGAGACTCATCTGGCCTGCCAGACTGTTCTTTCGTTCCTGGCTGATATTGTCTGCGATCTGCTGATAAACCATCATCTTCTGACGACGATTACCTTCCAGGCAATCCAGTGCACCGGCTTTGATAAAGTTCTCTACCGCACGCTTATTCATCTGCTGAGTATTTCGTTCCATGAAATCTTTCAGAGAGCGGTACTGTCCGTTCTGCTCACGTTCACTGACCAAATTCTCAATAACAGGCCGGCCAACACTCTTAATAGCAGACAGCCCATATCGGATCGCTCCATTATCCACAGAGAAACCATACGTTCCGCAATTGATATCCGGAGGCAGGATCTTGATTCCCATCTGGCGGCATACCAGAAAATACTCTGCTACTTTTGTCGGAAAATCAATGACTGAAGTCATCAGCGCAGCCATAAATTCTACAGGATAATAGTATTTAAGATATGCGGTCTGATAGGAAACAACTGCATATGCTGCTGCATGAGATTTATTAAACGCATATTTCGCGAAATCGATCATCTCATCATAAATCTTATTCGCGGTTGCCTCATCAATCCCATTGGAAATACAGCCCGGAACTCCTTCTGCTTCGTTTCCGTAAACAAAGTTCTGGCGTTCTTTTTCCATAACCGCTGCTTTCTTCTTTGACATGGCACGACGTACAAGGTCGCTTCGTCCCAAAGTATAGCCTGCCAGGTTACGAACAATCTGCATAACCTGTTCCTGATATACGATACAACCGTAGGTTGGTTTAAGAATCGGCTCCAGCTGAGGGCAGTCATATTTAATAGTATCCGGACGGTTTTTACCACGGATATACTGTGGAATAAAGTCCATCGGGCCCGGACGATAAAGGGAAATTCCCGCGATCACATCTTCAAGGCTCTGCGGTTTCAATTCCTTCATAAAGTTCTTCATTCCCGCACTTTCAAGCTGGAACACACCGTCAGAGCGGCCTGTACCGAGAGAATCGAGAACTTTCTTATCATTATAATCTATTTTCTGCATATCCAGAGTAACACCTGCATCCTTTCGGATCAGCTTCACTGCATTCTGGATCACAGTCAGGGTGCGAAGTCCCAGGAAGTCCATTTTCAGAAGTCCCAGTTCTTCCAGTGTTGTCATTGTAAACTGGGTAACAATGGAACCGTCCTGTGCTCTGGAAAGAGGTACATATTCGGATACATCTTTCTGACTGATAACCACACCTGCTGCATGCATAGAAGTGTGTCTCGGAAGTCCTTCCAGACGTCTTGCCATATCGATCAGATAATGAATCTCATCCTGTTCTTCATACGCTTTCTTCAGCTCAGGATTCATTTTCAAAGCTTTATCAATGGTGATGTTCAGTTCCTGTGGAATCATCTTGGCAATGGAGTCTACCTGTGCGTAAGGCATATCCAATACACGACCGACATCCCGGATAACACCACGGGCAGCCAGAGTACCGAAAGTAACAATCTGAACAACACAGTCATCGCCATATTTGCGGCGGACATATTCAATAACTTCCTGTCTTCTTTCGAAACAGAAGTCAACATCAATATCTGGCATGGATACTCGTTCCGGATTCAGGAATCGCTCAAAAAGCAAGTCATACCTGATCGGGTCAAGCTGCGTAATACCTAAAGTATAAGCAACAAGACTTCCTGCAGCAGAACCTCGACCTGGACCTACCATAATATCATTATCACGGGCATATTTAATGAAATCCCATACTATAAGGAAGTAATCCACGTAACCCATGTTCTTGATAGTAGACAATTCATAAGTCAGACGGGACTTTAATTCCTCCGTGACCGGATGATAGCGTTCTTCCAGGCCCTCAAAACATAACTTGTTCAGATATTCCCACGATGTAAATCCATCCGGAACATCAAATCTCGGCAATTTGGTTACACCAAATTCAATTTCTACATGACATCTCTGCGCAATCTTATGAGTGTTCTCCAGCGCCTCCAGAGCATATGGGAAAAGCTGTGCCATTTCTTCCGGGGATTTCACATAATACTGACCGCCTTCATAGCGCATTCGATCCTCATCTGCCAGCTTCTTGTTTGTCTGCAGACAGAGAAGAATATCGTGCGGTGCTGCATCTTCTGCCATTGTATAATGCACATCGTTGGTTGCTACCAGATCAATTCCTGTTTCTTCGTGCATACGGAGAAGCTCCTGATTAACTACCTGCTGTGCCGGAATTCCATGATCCTGCAATTCCAGGAAGAAGTTTCCTTTTCCAAAAATATCCTGATATCGCAGAGCTGCTGCCTTCGCATCTTCGTACATGCCTCGCTGAAGATATCTGGCTACTTCACCTGCCAGGCAGGCACTTAATGCGATAATGCCTTCATGGTATTCCTTCAACAGAGACAAATCTACTCGCGGTTTGTAATAAAAACCTTCTGTGAAACCTTTGGATACAATCTTCATCAGGTTTGCATAACCCTGGTTATTCTCTGCAAGAAGCACCAGATGGTAATATCTGTCCTCGCCGCTTCCTGCTTCGCGGTCAAATCGTGAGCCGGGAGCTACATAAACCTCACATCCCAGGATCGGATTGATTCCCTCGGCCCTTGCTGCACGGTAAAAATCGATCACACCATACATGACTCCATGGTCTGTGATTGCCGCACTGTCCATGCCAAGTTCCTTGACACGGGCTACATATTCTTTTATTTTATTGGAACCATCCAGCAGACTGTATTCTGTATGGACATGAAGATGTGTAAACTCCAACTCTGTACTCTCCTTTATTTCGCGTAAATTCTCTTGTCTTTAATCTCTACTTTGCCTTCCTTCATCAAATGACCGATGGCACGTTTAAAAGCACCTTTGCTCAGGCCAAATTCTCTCTGAATAACTTCCGGTGATGCTTTATCGTCGAATGGAAGAACACCTGCGAATTCATTGATGACTTCAAGGACATTCTCTGCGTCTTCATTGATCTGCAGATATGCCTTCTGGCGGTCTGTCACATTCATTTTTCCATCTTCTTTTACTTCACTGACACGCAGCTCAAGGATCTTGCCCGGGCGATATTTTCCCTTGGCTTCTCTTGCAGGGATCAATGCGGAATATTTATCATCAACTGCTACGAATACACCGAATCTGTCACTGATCTCATAGACACGGCCTTTTACCATATCTCCTACCACATAAGGAGTTCTGGTGGAAAGATAATGATAAACTTTCATAGTTGCGCAGAGACGACTGCTCTTGTCGATGTAAAGTGCTACCAGTACATCCTCTCCTTCTCTTACCTTCAGAGTCTGCTCATGATATGGAAGCAGAAGATCTTTCTCCAGTCCCCAGTCAAGGAATGCGCCGATTCTGGTTACCTGAGACACTTTCAGAACTGCTGTCTGACCTACCTGAAGTTTCGGTTCTTTTGTTGTTGCAATGAGACGATCCTGAGAATCCTTGTAAATAAACACTTCGATGCTGTCGCCCTCTTTTGTTCCCTCGGGAACCTGTTTGGACGGAAGAAGTACACGGTTCTTTGCATCCGCATGCATATCCTCGCCCAGATATACACCGAAATCTACTGATTTCACTACTGTTAATTTCTGTTTTTTTCCTAACTCTATCATATAATCTCCATTTCTGTTTTGATGTTTCCGGTACAATATTCTGCAATGTCAATTATAACCTGGTATTCCAATAAATTGATTATTGATATACTAACATTGGCTTTATATTTCAGTATAACACAAATAATAAAGGCGGCACAACCGCCGCCTTTGTATTTTTATAATCCAATTTATAATTTTATTTTAAGCAGGTATTCACAATCTATTTCGCTATTTCGCTATTTTCCTATAATCGGATAACTGTTTTGCCACTTAACTAAACATTTTGCATCCACTTGCATGCCAATTCTATCCAGGACTGGCATTCTTTCTGTACACAACCACCGTCTTCATGGCTTGTCTCTTCGTTTGCAAGACTTAAACCATGTCCTCCAACCGGGTAAAGATGCATTTCTACAGGGATTTCAAATTTACGCAGTGCATTGAAGAACAGCAAAGAATTCTCCACAGGAACGCAATCATCTGTCACTGTATGCCACAAAAATGTAGGCGGTGTATCTCTGGATACCTGGAATTCAAGTGACTGTTCTTTTCGTTTGTCCAGATCATTATAATCCTCTCCAAGCAAGCATTCAAAAGATCCTGTATGTGCAAACTCGCCGGAAGTGATCACCGGATAACTTAAGATCATACCATTTGGCTTCACCATATCAGAAGTTACACCAAGTGTCTCTGCAATGAAATCTTTCTTCCAGAAAACACCAAGGCTAGCTGCCAGATGGCCACCTGCGGAAAATCCCTGCACAACAATTTTATTAGTATCAATATGAAATTCCGCTGCATTTTCTCTTAAGAAAGCAACCGATTTGGCAAGCTGTAAAAGTGCCAGCGGATATCTGGCAGGCTCTACACTGTAGCGCAGGATCACTGCATGATATCCCTTTGCCAGATACTGCATGGCGATCGGTTCTGCTTCTCTGTCCGAAGTCATTGCATAACCGCCTCCCGGGCAGATCACAACTACCGGACGTTTTCTGTTAATATGCATTTCAATAGAATTATCCAGAAAATAAGTGTATAAATCTGCTGTTTCTTTGTATCCGTCTACTGCAATTTCAATCTTTTTGTAAATCATAAGTTCCTCCTACTATATTTCCTATTCTATGTGTTTCTTTCTACTTCCGTATTTACTCTTTTACAAAGATGGGGACATATTATCCCCTCTTTCCAGCTCCACACCCCACTCATTTAGTTTCTCCGGAACATTTACATAAAACTTTCTTATCATACGTTTTCCATCCTTTTTCACTAGACGTTTATATGATACATTGCCATCTATGTCAAGAATAATATAAAAGTGCTCTAAAGGATGACCCGTGTTAACAATTTCACGTGTTTTATATGTATATCCCGCTTTATTCTTTTTTCTCTTTGAAAAAACAATCCCCCTGCTGTTTGTATCTCTATAACTGTGAAAACAATCTTCACGTACAATTTCAAGTTCTTCCCATTTATATTCCCTTTTCCAGAATAGATAAGATATCTTACAGCCATCTTTACTTAATGTTACTGATTTTAAGGCCCAAAGCATCAATGGTATATCAAACAAAGCAAAAAAGACCAACATTGGAATCTTTTCTCCCTCTTCGGCAGATAGCCCTATCCACATTAAAATTACCGTAATTAAAGCTACTATAGTTATCAACCAGGAATCTTTTATCTTTATTCTTTCCAACGATAATTCTTCCGAATCTATGCCATCTGGCCATTTACTTTCACTTCTTTGCTGTCTCCTGATTTCTGCCATTTCATCATATAATCTTTGCTTTTCTTCCCTTTTTATGCCCTCGCCTTTTTCAACTTCTACCCCCCATTCATTCAGCTTTTCACGGATATTTATATAGTCCTTTCTAAGCTTTGGGTTTTTACCTTTTTCTATCTGTAACTTATATGAAACAACGTTGCCATGTTCATCAGAAATAACAAAAAAACGATCCGAAAATGGAGGCGCATAAACAATCCTTCGCGTAGTATATTTTCTTTTCTTCTTATCCTCTGTGTTTTTGGAAAATATAATTCCATGATAATGACTATCACCGTTATCGGCATACCATTCATCCTCTTGAATGATGCCAAGTTCTTCCCATTTATATATCTTTTTTCCAAAGCAGAAAACTTACCGCACATCCTTCCCTGCTCAATGTAACTACTTTCATATCTGAAATAAAACACCATATGAACAATATTATTGTTGGACCAATTAAAATTAAACAACCACGATAATCTAATCTGTTACATATTGTCAGGAATATAATCACTATCCACCATATTCCTATTATAATAAGAAGCGCTCTCATAGTCTTATTTCTTATCTTTATTTTTTCCTGCTGTTCTTTCATAACTCCCCACGCCCTATTATCTGAAAAACATTTTTGTTTTGAAAATAGTAAATCTATAATCTTTTCAAAATTTTCCACACATTTTTTTTAGAAAATTCATTTATCTTTCCCATAAAAACCGCACTTATATTCTGGTTTCGAAATAGAATTTGGGCTTCTTTCTGTAAACGTGTTCTCGTTTCATTGTCATTTTTCATATCATAATTTGCAGTTTTTCTATTTAAAATAAAAGATTCGTATGCCAATTTAAAATTCATCTTTTCCGTGTCATCTTCGTCAAATATTTGATTTACTGTATAAAATGGAAGCGAAATATCCAAGTCTCTCTTTGTGATATTGTCTTTTACATCATTTAATATCATTACAATTTCTTCCAATGACTTCTCCACTAATTTACTGTCTGTTGAGAATCTGATACAAAAGATTCCAAATCGTTCATACATTTCCACCTCTGATACAATATCTGAAGTATATCCTAAATATTCTCTCAGTCTTTTTTGCAACCGGGAACCAACGCCTTCACCCACAATACAATTCAGCAGCTTTATCCATTCCATTCCTGAATTTTTTTCAAATACTATATCAAAACATAACTCTATCTCTGTGCGGTTTCCTGACATAGAAATAAATTTAATATTCTTTTTTCTATTTCCAAATCCCGGCGGAAACATACAAACAGGCAAAGATTTTGACACAAATCTGTTAGCATTTAAACCTTCCAAACACATTTGAATCTCTTTTTTATCCGTTTCTTCGAAACATCCGGTTATACATACCAGAACATTATTATCTGCCAAAATGTTTTTTTGCATTTTCTTCAGATTTTTCAGTGTTATATTCTGAATAGATATATAGTCACCCATAATATTTCTCGAATAAGGATGTCCGGAAAATGCCAGTTTTCTTGCTTCATCATCTATAAATATATATTCATTCCTATCACAGATCTGATTAAGCACCACCCTTTTCTCATATACAAATTCATCATCCGACCATTCTGTGATTTTAAAAAAGTTTTCCATTATACCCCAACATGTTTTTAAATAAACCGGAGCAACTTTCATAGTAAATTTTATAAAATCACGATATGTCGATGCTATAAGAGTGCTTCCTACAGATTCCATTTTATAATATAAATCTGCCTGTGCTAAATCCCCTAATTTTCTGAAATACATATGTTCCAGCAAATGTGTTATTCCTGCTTTTTTATCTTTTTCACAATGTTATCCACATCTGACATAAATTCCAATTGTTACTGAATGTGTATTTGGCATTTGATAAAATACACTTTTCATCTCTTTCTAACCCCTTTTTCTGCCTCTGTCTCCAGTTCTCTTACATATCATCATATTCCAGCACCACAACTTCTGCTTTTCTTTTCTATTCTATCATTAATTTACACTCCACATCCATTTAACTTATTTATAGATTTCTCTTTTTTCATCAACTCCATCAAAAATATAACACTTCACAGTCAATACATTGTTGTTTTTTCAGATATTTTCTATTTTCATATAAAATATTCAAAAAAAGAAGAGCCTTTTCAGCTCTTCTTTTTTATAGACTCAGGTAAATAGAATTACCCGCTTGGCTACTTGCTTATAGCCCAACATAATTATATATTATTTATTACCCTGACCATAATATGCATTTGCACCATGTTTTCTGTAATAATGTTTATCCTGCAGATCCTGTGGTGCAGGTTTTACCTGTGGGTTGATCATTTCGCAGCGGGCTGCCATCTTTGCCACTTCCTCGAGAACAACTGCATTATGTACTGCTTCGTGTGCATCTTTGCCCCATGCAAATGGTCCGTGATTTTTGCAAAGCACTGCAGGTACTGCTTCATAGTCTTTATCTTTGAACAGATCCACGATCAGAAGTCCTGTGTTCTTCTCATATTCGTCAAATTCCTTACCTTCCAGGCAACGTGCACATGGAATTTCTCCATACATATAGTCAGCATGTGTAGTTCCGTAGCAAGGGATTCCTCTGCCTGCCTGTGCCCAGCTTGTCGCCCATGAAGAATGTGTATGAACAACTCCGCCGATGTTTGGGAATGCTTTGTACAGCTCCAGATGTGTAGCTGTATCAGAAGATGGATTGTATCTTCCTTCTACTTTATTTCCGTTAAGATCCATTACCACCATATCATCCGGTGTAAGTAAATCATAGTCTACTCCACTTGGTTTGATAACAAAGAGTCCTTTTTCTCTGTCGATTCCGCTGACATTACCCCATGTAAATGTAACAAGTCCGTATTTCGGAAGATCCATATTTGCTTTGTAAACTTCCTCTTTTAATTTTTCCAGCATAGTTTCCTTCTCCTTTTACTTTTTCAATTTATTTTCTGCGACGATTTTCGTATTCTTCCGGTTCTATATTCCTGTACAATATTCCAACCGGAAAATATCTTACTGTTATTTGCATTATATCACTTGTACGGTACATGTACCAACTTGTATCTTTCCATAAATATCACGAAATAAATATAGGATTATCATTCTTACAAATTCTCTTGCTTCTCTGCAAACTCCAAAATTGCATACGGCTTTTCATTTTCATCATCCAGAGATACCACCACTTTTCCATTCTCTGCTTTTGTTTTCGGACAAATGGTATCACCCAGTTTTGCCTGCATCTTGTACTCTGCACGCATCTGATATACTTTAAAATCTTCCGGCAGAAAATCTTCTGCCATGCAGACATACTGGCAATTATTAACATGATGATTTGTGTCGAGATGATGTTTCTGCACCACAAATGATTCCTGCAGTATCATGCCATCCGGCAGTTTGATTTTTCTTGGGGCATAGTCCATCTTCATTTTTTCACTGAGTACATAATTATCTGTATCTGCCGGAGTCAGTCTCGCCGGAATCCCTGTGCTGATAGCCAGATGTGTCCAGCTAGAATTTGCCCAGGCAACCATTTTTCCGTCTGCAGTTTCTATGGTAAAATTACGCATCCCCATAAATCCTTTAAATTCATAAGGTGCGGTCGTAATCTTTATCTCAGTTCCCATGGTCGGATATTCATCCACGATTACCTGCCAGGAAGAAAGAACCCACGCTCTATCTCTGGCTTTCAGTACATCTCCGCCAAGTCCGATCGACTCCGCATGAAATGTACAGCAATCCTGAAAATAATTCAAAACTCCCGGCAATGTCAGTCTGCCGTCTTCACCTGTCTCGCTATATCTGACTCTGCTGTTAAAACTGTAGTTCATTTCGTATGTCCTCTCTTTTATCTCATTCCTGTGTTTTGCATACAATATAACACTCATTATTATTAATGTTAATAGTCAAAATCCAAATTTGCAATTTTCCTCGGAAATATATTTTATATAAATGAATTTTTTCATTTACTGATACATTCATTTATAGGCACTTACTTTTCTCTATGATACAATACTTTTATGATGTCAGAAACAAAGATTCCTATACAGGGTCCGGACCTCTAACATCATATTATCTTGAAAGAGAGGGAAAATATGAAAAGAAGCACTTTTATCTGCGGTATTCTTACCACAGCACTGTCATTCTTCCTGGCAGCTCCGGTTATCACACATGCAGCACCAGAAGAAACATCCTCAGAAATCTTTTTTGATGATTTCAATGAGGATTCACTTGACACTTCCAAATGGCTGGTAGCCGATAAATGGTGGGGAGGCGACAATGGCGGTGTTGTACCGGAAAATGTCTCCGTATCTGACGGCACTCTGAAACTGGAGGGTCACGGCAACTTTTACAAAGGAGATGTTTCTTCTCACCAGTCAATGACATCTGGTGGAATTCGAACCGGCGCCGCAATTGCCACAAGAGAATATTATTCTTCAGGCAGCTATGAAGTTGTAGCCAAAGTTGCTCCTGAACTTGGAGCCTGCTCTGCTATGTGGACTTTTGAATACGAAGAATACTATCCAGGTTCTCCCGAATATGAAGCATCAGGAGCAACAGGTCAGTACTCAACCGTCAATCATGAGATTGATATTGAATTTCCAACTAACAGCAGTACTCATTCTGAACCAAGCTTTAAATCAGGAAGATTTAATACTTATATAGCAGAAAATCGTCATAAATCCAATTTTCAGGATCTTCCTTATGCTGTAGATGACGGTCAGTTCCATACATATCGTTTTGACTGGCATACAGGTGATACTGCGCAGGAAGCCCGGGTCGATTATTATGTAGATGATAATTACATATGCACTAATACAGAATATGTACCTTCTAATGCCAGCCGTTTTTGGATTGGTATCTGGTTCCCATATGCAATGGACTCTGATCACGACGGACATTATGATACCGGCTGGGCCGGAACTCCAGATTTTGATACAACTGTATTTGAAATTGATTCTGTAAAAATTACTCCTTATCACGAATCCGGAGATACCGTGGGAAAAGAATCCTTTCCTGACGACGGATGGGCAGTTGATTCCTTTCCTGAACTGATTGAATCCGAAAAATTTAATCATATTGTAAATGGTGATTTTTCCGAAGGTAAAACCGCATGGAAATTATCCGGTGATGCAGATATATCTGATAATGCAGCAATCCTTTCATCCGGTGCAACTACTGATGAAATTTCACAACAGGTTAATGTAAAACAAAAAATGACCTATACTCTCAGTGCTGATATTGAAACCGACGGTACAGCCGTCACCATCGGAATTCGCAAAGCCAACGGTACCTGTAATACTTCTAAAGTCATTACTCAGTCAGGACATGTGGAGATTCCTTTTGTAACCAACAGTAAAGTAACCGAAATGACAGCCTATATACAGGTGCTTCGTTACCAGAATGGAAATCCTGTCAAAGTCGATAACGTTGTTCTCACAAGCGGCAAAGGTTCCGGAGGCAGTGAAACTCCGACACCAACTGTAACACCTGAGCCAACTTCCCCTCCTGAACCGACTTCTGCACCCGAACCAACTGCCGCACCCGAACCAACTGCTACTCCTGAACCAACTGCTCCGGATACTGCTTCCAATCTTATCGTAAATGGTGATTTCAGTCAGGGATCAACAGGATGGAATACTTCCGGCAGCACTGTGATTTCTGATGAAAAAGCATCTCTTGCTTCAGGCTCTGACACAGATACTCTTTCTCAGAAGATTACAGTTACCGGCGGTACACAGTACACACTGACAGCTGATGTTATCAGCAGCGGTGCTACAATAGCCATCGGAGTAAGAGATTATAACGGACGGTACACTCATATAGAAAAAACGTCAAATGCTTCCGGCAAAATCACGCTCTCATTTACAACTGCTTCTCATATTAAGCAAATTGAAGTTTTTGCCCAGGTTCTGCGTTATCAGGATAATTCAGATCCTGTTACTCTTGACAATGTCGAACTGACAGAAAATACAGCTGTTACAGAGTCCGAGACCCTCTTTGATTCACCTGAAGAAAAGACCTTCTCTGCAGAAGATTCTTTTTCTGATGGTTCCAATTAAACGAACGCATTTCAAATTTAACCAATCAGATAAGCAGCAAATCGGATTGCAAATATCCGTTTAACTATCTGCCAAAAAGCAGGGAGTTGTTACACATTCTATAACAACTCCCTGCCTTATATATTATCTGCTTACTTTCAATATTCTTAAACCTATAACCCTGTTCTATTTTTCACTGCAGTTTTTTGCCGCAAATGTGATCATCACCTTAAATAAATCCCCATCCAGATGCAATTTAAACTCACCGCCCTGCAGCTCTGTCAGGCTCTTTGCGATGGAAAGACCAAGTCCGCTTCCCTCTGTATTTCTCGCCACATCACCTCTGATAAATCGTTCTGTCAGTTCATCTGCTGAAAAGTTCAGTGGCTGTGCGGAAATATTTTTCAGGGAAAAGATTACTTTTTTATTTCGATTACTGATCTCTGCATACACTCTGGTACCCTCCATTGCATACTTCACAACATTACCGAATACATTCTCCAGAACACGCCACATTCTCTGTCCGTCTGCGTAAATAATAGATGGTTCGTCTGTGAAATGTACCATCATGGTGAGGTTTTTTTCCTGGAATTTTTCTTCAAATTCTCCGATTACCTGCTGAACCATTTCTATAAAATCAAGGTCATTCATCTCCAGTTTAATATTTCCTGTGCTTGCTTTGGATGCTTCTACTACGTCTTCTGTCAGCACTTTTAATCGCTGGGATTTCTCATCCAATACTCGTAAATATTCCTGTATTTTCGGATCTGAAGGGTTCTCACGTTTCATCAGATCTACATAATTGATAATGGATGTCAACGGTGTTTTCAGGTCATGAGAAACATTTGTGATCAGCTCTGTCTGCATTCTTTCTTTTTTCAGACTGTTCTCCACTGCTGCATCCAGACCATCACCAATGTTATTGATATACTCCGCCATCTCTTTCTGATCGCCGGTAAGATGATCTGTTTTTATCTTATACTGCAATTGACCGTTACTGATTTTCTTCAAGCCATCCTTAATTAAGTCCTGACCATCTGCTTTGCGTATCGCATAAACAATGATTGCTCCATCTATCACTATAAACAGCAGTAAAAAAATCAAAATTCCTCCAAATATAGAAGCTATAAGCAGAAACTGCAGGAGTAAAAGTCCACATCCAAACAACAGAACTTTTACTTTTCCGGTGGTATTTCTGGAGAAACATTTTGCAAAATCAGCAATATTTCTGTTGCACTTTCCAATCCATTTCAGGAATCTTCGCAACAGGCTATCCTTCCAGAGCGTTCCTGCTTTGATTCTTCTCACCAGACTGAGATATCCTATCAGGAACCATGCCATGGTATAAATTCCGCATACTGCCAGACATGTGATAAGTGCTTCCACACTGGCAATTCCTGTGTTTGCAAGTCCCATCGTTCCTGCTGCCCAGATGCCAATTACAGTTCCAGCAGCAACCTCTGTATACCATCTGTCAAAATTATTCAGATGCAGTTTTTCATCCTCCGGCTTTCTGCCTGCTGCAACTGTCAGCCATACCATGCTGATAATCCAGAGCACACATCCGATAATTGCTCCAGCAATCATCGGCAGCATAAGATTCGCATATTTTTCAAAACTCTCTTTTTCAGATGCCATCGAATCTTCGATTGAAAATGCTGTATCTACAGTCACTGCATATACAAAATCTTCTGTATCAAAGTTCTGTTTGATCGTATGATTCCACACCTGTAGATCTGCATTTGATTTCATTCCTGCAACATTTGTGTCGCATTCACTCAGTTCCGGGCGAACAATCGCGTATGCATTTCCCTCAGATATTTTCTTAAGGTTCTGCTCCAGCTGTGCGTAGCTGCTGTACGCTTCCTTATTTGTGTAAACTGTCTGTGTTTCTTTATCTGCGAAAAGATATGTGAGGTTGGTACTCCCTTCGGTGTAGTCTCCCACGGTATGAAAAACTGATGCCAGTGATGTCGTATAGTCATCGACCTGTTCATCAGACTGTATGGCACTGATGCAGTCCAGAAGTGTGAATAACTCTTTATATGCGTCCTCCAGTCTCCCGTTCCATTCCGTGCTTTTGTTTACAGCGTCCAGGATATTCTCAGCTCCCTGTGGTGCAAATTTCTCGTCCAGCTGGCTCAGTTCTATGAAAAAACATCCCGGATATTCTGTGTTTGTTCTGGTATCCGTAACGCTGCCGATATTCTCTGATTGTGATGTATATCCATAATAAAGTTCATCTGCTACGGTATCCAGTTTTTCGGACTCGGTCTTCGATTCGAAATCATCTTCTTCAAGAAAATCTGTATTGTAATTAATTTTCAGTGTTCCATCTGCCACCAGTTTTTTAAATTCGGTCCGATAAAAATAGTGGCTGGTTCCGTCAGAAGATTCACATCTTATGATCTGTGAATCTTCGTCATAAACACCTTCATAATAGTTTGCCTCCCAGTCTTTTCCCCACTCCAGAAGATCACTTACAGAGTATGCAAGCCCGGAAGTATTTTTCAGGGAAAGTTCTCTGATCGAGTCACGGGTATTTCCTTTTTCTTCAAATTCTGCCAGATCGATCACTGCCGATGAACCGGCATTTTTCAGATAGTTAATATCATCCTGCGCCGCCAGACTGACAAGAATATCAGATCCTCTGTCACTGATCTGTTTCTCAAATGCTTCTGATTCTCTGTAACTTTTGCCTCTGTCATCCAGGCGGATTCCTGTCTGATAGATCATTAAAAACATGGCTGCACAGATTGCCGCAGCCACTGCTGCCAGATGCGCGATCACGATCCAGACTGCCTTGGCAAAACTGCTTCTATACCCTTTTCCCTTCATAGTGTTCGTCCCTTTCCTTTTTAAGTTTTTATTTCTATTTTTATCTACTTCATTACCTTTTAAATCCAAGCTATATGGATATTCTTAATTCGGTCTGTAAGTAACCAGCTTATTCCAAGTCCTTGCTTACTACTTATTGCTTTTTACAATTGAAACAGGGAACTTACTTGATTTGGTTACATTTTCTCAACCTTATAACCCAGTCCCCACACAACTTTCAGGTATCGGGGTTCCCTTGGATTGATTTCAATCTTCTCTCTGATATGTCGAATATGCACTGCCACTGTATTGTCAGCGGCCACCGCTTCTTCATTCCAGATGCTCTCATAAATCTGATTGATTGAAAATACTCTTCCCTGATTCTTCATCAGCAGAAGCAGTATGTTATATTCAATCGGTGTCAGTTTCACCAGATCTCCGTCTACTCTGACTTCTTTCAGATCATCGTTCACACTTAATCCACCAGTTTCATATATGTGAGCACTTTCCTGAGGCACTGCCGCTCCCAGTCTTGTGTATCTTCGAAGCTGTGATTTCACTCTCGCAACCAGTTCCAGTGGATTAAAGGGCTTCGTCACATAATCATCAGCTCCCACATTTAATCCCAGGATCTTATCTGCATCTTCTGACTTTGCCGAAAGAATAATGATCGGAAGAGGATTCTCTTCCCTGATTTTCAAAGTAGCCCGGATGCCATCCAGCTTCGGCATCATGATATCTATGATCAGCAGATCCACCGGCTGACTGCGCAGTGCATTGATTGCTTCCAGACCGTCATATGCTTTGAAAATCGTATAACCTTCCTGCTCCAGATAAATACTGATCGCCTCTACGATGTCCTTATCGTCATCGCAGACCAGAATATTTGCCACTTTATACACCTCCCTCTTTAAATCTCTTATTTCTTTTTCTGATATTAGAATAATCAACACATCTTAATATGAAAGGGACAAATTCTTAAGATTTTCTTATGATTATTCAGATAACCACTAGTTTCCTCCGGGCAGATCAGATAACCTCAGATACAGCCTTAACAGGTTTATGTTCTGCATCCAGTTCTACTCTGTCTCCCTCATCAATTCCATGCGCATACAGCCAGTCATCCTCCACTTTCATGGATTCTTCCTCCCCGTTATCACCTTTAAGAATTACACGGACCATATCTTTCATTCCTTCGGGTCTGCCTTCACAGCCAAAATCCAGCTCTTCGATTCGTTCCACAATATACATCATTTCCATTATCACCTTATCTTTTATTATTCGGATAAATCAACTGCTTATTACTTTTCGCAATTGAAGCAGGGGACTTACTTGATTTGGTTAAATACATATTTATCCAGTCTGTCAAATGCCTCCTGCACTCTGACAAGTGGCAATGCCAGATTCATGCGGATCGCACACGGATGCAGGAACATTCTTCCATCCTGCCATGCAACTCCTACATCCCAACCTGCTTTCTGCACTTCATCAATGCTCTTTCTATGTTCTTCACACCATTTCGTGCAATCCAGAAACAGCATATACGTTCCCTGCGGTCTGCTGACTTCTACTCCTCTGAAATGTTCTTTAATATAATTGCAGGCAAACTCTACATTTCCGGTAAGTACCTGACGAAGCTCATCTACCCACTCATAACCTTCTGGTTTATATGCTCCGATCAGGGCATGCATGGACAGAACATTCATCTCATTATAATGTGGCTTACTGCTCTTTGCCACAACTCTGTCACGGAGATACTTGTTATAAATAATATGATAACTGCCAACCAGACCTGCCAGATTAAAAGTCTTGCTTGGTGCATAAACTGCGATTGTTCTGTTTCTGGCATCCTCACTTACAGACTGTGTCGGTACATGTTTATAGCCATCCAGAATCAGATCTGACCAGATTTCATCAGAAATTACAACACAGTCATTTGCCTTGTAAACTTCCATTGCTTTCTCGATTTCCCACTTCTCCCATACTCGTCCGCATGGATTATGAGGACTGCAAAATACTGCTACATGAATATTATTGGCTTTGATCTTCGCATCCATATCTTCGAAATCCATTCTCCAGATTCCATCTTCATCTTTCTTCAATGGACTGTGAACCATCTTAAATCCATTGTTTCCAATACATCCAGTGAAGCCGATATAAGTCGGGCTGTGAAGCAGTACTGCATCTCCTGGTGCAGCAAAAGCAGTTAATGCGGAAACCACGCATCCCAGCACGCCATTTTCATAACCAATATGCTCTTTGGTCAGTCCAGTGACACCATTTCTCTTCGTCTGCCAGTTAATGATGGACTGGAAATATTCTTCTCTCGGTGCGAAATATCCATATGCCGGATGTTTCGCTCGTTCAATGATCGCCTCAGGAATCGTCGGTACTGTAGGGAAATTCATATCTGCTACCCACATTGGAATAACGTCAAATCCTTCTTTCGGTTTCGCAGGACTCATTCCTCCAACCCCTAAGCCGTCTACTGCTATGGCATCCATATTGTGTCTGTCTATGATTGATGTAAAATCATATTTCATAAAAATTCCTCCCCAATATAATAAAGTCCGGATCATTTGATCCAGACTTTATTATATCATTCTGTATACCCAACTTCTATTATTAATATTTACTTATGCTATGATCAATGACATCAGATAAAATGGTGTTTTATCTTTCGTATCTGTATCCTGAACTATGATTTCTACTTTGTGTTTCTTATGAATTCCATGATGTAAAATAGGCTGCAGATACAGGCAGTCGCCCCAGTCTTCATCGAAATTGCTGTCCAGCAGGATTGGATTTTTTACATCCTCATCAAGGATCAGCAGTGCTTTTACTGCCGGACGTTTGATCGTCTTGCGGTACTGGACGGCAATACAGGATGCTTCTACTTCAAAGGTAATTTTATCTTTTGGATTCTTTCCGATCCATCCGTTTTTGAAACAGTCCAGATGTCCCTGTTTTTCTTCTGTGTCTGCACGGAAGCCCTGAAGTTTTGGAAAGATTTCTCTGATTGTCAGTCTCTGTGCATACTCATAGGCGTTGCCGGTCAGTGGTTTCGGAAACTCTGTTCTGCCTGCAGATGCTTCTTTTATTTCAGTTCCCAAATTCTCACTAAATACTCCCGTCTTTCCTTCTGGTTCTGCATCCAAACTGTTTTTTACTTCCTCCAGAAATTTAATGATCTCAGCAGCTACCAGACCATGTCCTTTATCATTTGGATGCAGTCCATCCGGAGTCAGTTCTTCTCTTGTATAAGCACCGGCTTTCATTTCCTGATATAAAGTATCTTTTATGCTTACATGCGGAATCTGATACCAGTCTCCCACTGCCACATGTTGTTCCTGTGCGTTGATTCCTGTATCGTAATAAACATTGTTCAGTAATACTACTGCGGGTTCTGAAGTCCATGTCAGAACTTTTAGCAGTACACCCTCATAGGTTTCCTTAAAGAAATCGTTCGGTTTATCATTTACACTGAAATCTATCACAACGAAATCCGGCTGATACATCAGCACATCTGATACTGCACGTGCTACTCCGAAATGTGAAGTGGTCCCTCCGATCCCGCCATTTACATAGTGAAATTCTGCCTTTGGAAAAGTCTCTTTCCACCATGTAAATACTCTGTATGCATAGGTGTTCTTGTGCTCTGTTGCAAGGCTTCCCTGAGTGATGGAACCACCAAGAAAACCTATTGTCAGTTCTTCACCTGCCTGTGCACGTCTCATTAAATTCTTAATTCTTGTAAGATCATATTTTTCCATTTTTTCCGTCCCTGCTCTTTCAATTCTTTACGTTTCTCGTTTTCTTTTCCCTTTATACTTACATCTGTTATTTCCATTCCGTTATATCAAGTCCATTAATATATTCTGCCAGCTCATCTGACATTTCCTCTGCCTCCGGAATCCTCAAATGTCCCGGAGTTCCTTTTCCGTTTCTCTTAAACAGACACTGGGTAACCTTTTCATCTTTCAGCTCCTGCACCACCTGACCAATAGCCTTATCCCAGGATGGATCATGTTCCAGAAGAGTTGTAATGCACACGATATGCGCATCCGGATACTGATTTCGCAGTGTCTGAATAAATTTCTTATAATGGCTTCTCCAGTTTACAGACTGCTCACTGTCATAATCCTCTTTCATATAATCCACCGGATGATTATCATTCTGACCGATTGCTACGATAACTACCTGCGGTGTATATCGAGCGAAATCCCACTTTGTTACACAATTAAATTGCGGATTATAATGCACCTTATCCCACACGCTCTCCATTCCCACAGCCTCCGGTTCATAAAACCACCCTGTATGATCCAACAACGCGATTCCTCCCTGAGCAATATCATGGATCTGTGCATTTAGTTTTCTGGCAGTCATCCATGCATAAGAGTACCAGCTGTTTGAAAATTCTCCGTTATGCTCAGGGTCGGGTTTGCCGACAAAGTCCACTGCCTCTGAAACTTCTCCCGCAGATACAGAATCACCATATACTTCTATCTTTCTGGCAGACGGCTTGACTGTCTCTGGCAGTTCCAGAAGTTCTCCATCCGCTTCCAGCTCCACACCGAGAAATGTCATCTCATGGCAGGCATCCTGGCGCTTAAAAAGCGTAATCTCATGACTATCTTTTAAGTCTTTCCCACTTACATCTTCCTGCAGATCTGCTGTTTTTACTGCACTCTTTTCTATCTCTATTTCTTCCCCTGTTTTTGTCACTACATTCAATTCAATAACCGTCTCACCATCTTTATTCAACATGGCTTTACCCTGCACACCATCCAGAATATATCCCAGATAATTCTCCCAGTATGCATTCTTATTTCTAACATGAATTTTTATTTTTTTCCCGGTAAAACGCATCAGTGCATATGTTGCCGGAAATACAAATGTCGGCTCTTTCCTCTCGCTCCAGTCAATTCTTCCATTGTAAAAAATCTTCTCATTATCCGGACTGATCCACATATTTACTCCTCCATCAGATCATTTCTGTGCATTAAACTACGATTTTGGTTCCTTGTACGTTCCTCTTTTCATCCATTTTTTCTTTACTTAATTAAGTTAAATTTAATATATTAATTTAATCTTACTACAAGCGTTGCAAGGAAGCTACCCTCATCTTTATTTTCGTGATTATGCTCTATTTTATCTAACCATTTTTGTTGAAATTTTATTTGTTTATTTTCTAACTTTTTTGGCAATATTTTAACATTTATCGTAAATATTATGTTTTTTTATTATTTTTACACAATATTATTTATTTTTTCTTTCTATAATGGTACAATACAAAAAAGCTAATATACATCACATTACAAGGGAGGTTTTATTATGAATCAGGAAAACATGACAAAAGTTTATGCCCGCAGTGACAGTCGTATCCAGCTCAAAGTAATTCCGGGACATTTCGTAACATCTCAGTCTCACATTACTCATTACCTTGATCTCACAACTATGAAATCAAGAACTGCTGAAGCACAGCGTATTGCCCATGAATTGGCTTCCAATTATGAAGTTTCTACTCCAATTGATACCATTATCTGTATGGATGGCCTGGAAGTAATCGGTGCATACCTTTCAGAAGAACTGACCAAAGCCGGCATTTTCTCCATGAATGCCCATCAGACAATTTACGTAATCTCACCGGAATCCGGAAATTCCGGACAGCTTATTTTCCGTGATAATTACCAGCCTATGATCAAAGGTAAAAATATCCTGATCCTGAACGGTTCTATTACCACCGGCTCAACTTTGTCCAAGACAATTGAAAGCGTCCTCTATTACGGCGGCATCATCCGTGGCGTTGCTGCTATTTTCAGTAGAGTAGACAGCGTTGCTTCTCTCCCTGTACACTCCATTTTCAGCGCCAAAGATGTACCGGATTACCATTCTTATCCTTCCAATAACTGCCCAATGTGCCAGAAAAAACAGAAGATTGACGCACTGGTCAGTGGTTATGGATACTCAGTGCTCTAAAAAATATATAAACTTATATTAATACTATTTTCAGTGTGAACATACAACATGAAAGTTTTATTTACCAAAAAGAGCGATGTTGCGTGAACAACATCGCTCCTTTCATTTTCTTCCTAATTTCACAGATACAAAAAAAGCACCTCATACTGAGGTGCCTCATGTAGCAGGGCTACAAGGATTCGAACCTTGAACTGACGGAGTCAGAGTCCGTTGCCTTACCGTTTGGCGATAGCCCTTTATGTTTTGTTTTCGCTACTTCGTTCGCGACAATTAGTATTATATAATAGTCTTCCGGAAAATGCAACCCCTTTTTTGAAATTTTTTTAATTTTTTTTATTTTTCTTCAAAAAAGCGAAAATACCGCCTATTTCCTGGACTTTTTTTATGTACTCCGGGCAAAATTATGCTATAATCAATAACAACTTATTTCTGTTCACGATAAAATTCTTTGCTGAACAGCAACGATCACTTTTCAGCGGTTCACGAACTATTACCATTATGAAAAGTAACAAATCATTACCGCCTGCGGACAAAAGAAGCAGCCGGAGAAATATTTCAACAAGAAATTTTAATAATAATATGCTCCTGACAATGAGACATTATTATTAACAAAAAAGGAGAGCTATTATGAGAGCAAATAACCTGACTCTGCTCACAGACCTTTACGAGCTTACTATGATGCAGGGCTATTTTAAGAATCCGACAAACCAGACTGTTATCTTTGATATGTTTTACCGCACCAATCCATGCGGCGGCGCTTTTGCCATCACAGCCGGACTCGAGCAGATGATTGAGTACATTGAGAACCTTCACTTCACAACCGAAGATATCGAATATCTGAGAAATCTGAATATTTTTGACGAAGACTTCCTTGAATATTTAAGTAACTTCCAGTTCACAGGCGATATCTATGCAATTCCTGAAGGAACTGTTGTATTCCCGCGAGAACCGCTTGTCAAAGTTGTAGCACCTATTATGGAAGCACAGCTTGTAGAAACAGCAATCCTGAACATTATTAACCACCAGAGCCTTATCGCTACCAAAGCCGCACGTGTCTGCTACGCAGCAAAAGGTGATGCTATCATGGAATTCGGTCTTCGCCGTGCTCAGGGTCCGGATGCAGGCATCTTTGGCGCCCGTGCTGCAGTAATCGGTGGTTGTGCAGGTACATCCTGTGTTCTCACAGGCAAAATGTTTGACGTACCAGTCCTCGGTACTCATGCCCACAGTTGGATCATGAGCTTCCCGGATGAATATACTGCATTTAAAACCTATGCAAAACTTTATCCAAATGCATGCACCTTACTGGTAGATACCTACGATGTCCTCAAATCCGGTGTTCCAAATGCGATCCGTGTGTTTGAGGAAATGCGCGAAGAAGGTATTCCACTTACTAAATACGGTATCCGTATCGACAGCGGTGACCTTGCTTACCTTTCCAAAGAAGCATACAAGATGCTGGCTGCTGCCGGATTTGATGATGCGATCATTTCCGCATCCAGTGACCTGGATGAATATCTCATCGAAAGCCTAAAAGCTCAGGATGCAAAGATTAATTCCTGGGGTGTCGGAACAAAACTGATCACTTCCGATGATAACCCGGCGTTCGGAGGCGTGTATAAACTTGCTGCTGTTAAAGACGCTGACAGCACCGAATTTACTCCTAAGATCAAACTTTCCGAAAATACCGAGAAAGTTACCAACCCTGGCAATAAGACCGTATACCGTCTCTACAGCAAGAAAACAGGCAAGATCAAAGCTGACCTGATCTGCCTTGTTGACGAGAAATTAGATGCCGATGAAAACATGGTTCTCTTTGACCCGATCGACACATGGAAGAAGACCAAGTTTCTTGGCGGAACATACGAAGTACGTGAACTTCTCGTTCCTGTTATCAAAGCCGGTAAACGTGTATACGAATCTCCATCTGTTATGGAACTTCGTGACTACTGCCAGAAAGAGCAGAATACTCTCTGGGATGAATCCAGACGTTTCGTGAATCCGCAGAAAGTATATGTAGACCTTTCTCAGAAACTCTGGGAACTGAAGAAAGATCTGCTTGAAGAAATGAGTGAGAAATCTCTCGACTGATTTACACTCATAAGCAGTAAATCTGCAGTTTATCTTCTGGGAGATTACTTTTTATAGGCCTGAAGAAAATTTAATTCACATAAAAGCCCCCGTTTTCTCATAGACATAAAAGGGAAAGGGGGCTTTTCTTATGAATCTGTATACCCGTCTGATCAACAAAGATCATCCTCTGCCACCAGACTATGTTCCTGAGAATCTGACTGACATCGGAATTCCATTTGATGCACCCTGTGGTGATCCCAAACGTCTCCTGGAAATCCGTACCGCCCATGCAGCTCTCATGCTGATACAGGCAGCACAGAAAGAATCTCTGATCATTACCGGAATTTCCGGTTACCGTTCCTACAAACGTCAGCAGAAACTCTACACCGGGAATCCTTATGTCGCAGCTCCGGGCACCAGTGAGCATCAGAGCGGGCTTGCACTGGATGTTTCATGCCCATCAATCCAGTATCAGCTTATCCCGGAATTTGCTGAAACTCCTGAAGGAAAATGGCTCAAACGAAATGCTTCTCTATATGGATTTATCATTCGCTATCCTGCAAATAAAGAACCCGTTACAGGCATCCCCTGGGAACCCTGGCACATCCGCTATGTATCCCGTCCGCTTGCCGGATGTCTCACACTGACAGGACTTACTCTTGAAGAATACTACACCACATTTGGCGCGCCTTTACAAAATCCGGAACCTACTCAAAATGCATTGTAATATCACAGATTTCGCTTTTCGTACCTACTCTCATATTAGGTCCGAAAAGCCCTACCCCGGAGGTAACAATATTATGCATATTTTCTTTCCTGAGGTATCCGTATGCATTCTCCCATAACAACTTAATCGTAAGATTTCCCGGGAAAAGCTGTCCGTCGTGGGTATGTCCGCACAGATCCGCATCCACGCCTGCATCTGCCAGTTCCTGCAGTTCTCTCGGCTCATGATCGATCACCAGTACTGGCAGGGACAGATCCATATCTGCCGTAATCTCCTGCGCACTTTTTCTCTCATCAATCCCACGTCCCGGTCTCTCATAATCTGGTCTTCCATATAAATAGAAAGAATCATCAATCAGCACATACTCATCTCTCAGAAGTGTAATTCCTGCCTTTTCCAGAAATTCATCCATCTTTACGGAACTCTCTTTCTTCTCTTTTCCACCAAAAGTAAAGCCCGCCAGAATTTTCTCCTGAATATCATGATTTCCATAACATGCATATACACCGTACTTTGACTGAATCCCCCGTAAAATTTCTTCAAGTTTATCCGGATCATCCAGTGCCTCATATTCATTATCAAAGATATCTCCTGCTACTACGACCAGATCTGGTTTTTGTACATTGATCTTCTCAACCATATTTTCCATCTGCCGACATCCGATATTATATCCCAGGTGAAGATCTGCGATCAGTACCACATTTAACGAATCCAGCTTTCCGGCCTTCTTATCAATAGAAATATCATACTTTGTTGTCTGTATATTCTCCGCATTGATCATTCCATAAATACTGACTGTTGTAATGATCACTGCACAGACAACACCCACAAGAGCTGTCCCCACATTTCCAAAAAGCAATGTCCTTCCCGGAAAATTCAGATTCTTCAGCGGGTATTTCAACAGCAGTCTCAACCCGTCTGCAATACCCACAGTCATGATCGTATATACCAGCACCCCAAGCCAGTAATTACTCAGAAGTTTCATAAACCTCCGAAATCCTGAATCCGGCGCCATAAATGCGATCAGAATGCTAAACACTACAAACAAATAGATAAGTCCAATTCCTCTGCAGACCCACACATTCTGGAAAACAATATGCAGCACCTGTATCCAGTTCAGGGTTCTCAGCAGAATATAGATGCACACTAAAAGATAAAGTGGTGCCAGATATATTGCTATCATCTATTTCATTCTCCTTAATACATAAACTATTTTGAAAACAGCTGATCATCTTTTAACTGTTCTTTCATTATACAAAAAAGAATCTCCAGTTGCTACCTTTTGCATCTGAAGATTCTCTTAATTTTCCCTTAATTCTTTTTTGTTCACTCCCTGTTTTCCTGGCACAAAAAATACAGGAAACTTATTGTCAGCTAACCATGTATTCACTGCTCCATCTGCCGTCCCAGAAAGCCGCTTGCAGTCTTGATGAGCATTTTTTCTGACTCACCCATTACGTCTTTCTCATTCTTTCCCAGCAAAAGCACCGAACCAACCGCATCCCCAGCACTGATGATGGGCTGCATGATCTGGGAATACAACGGCTCTCTCTGTTCCTGCGTCACCGGGATCCTGCTTCTGTCATTTCCATTTGCAAACACTGATCCTCTCTCGGAAATCGTTTCCTCAAGAGCCTTACTGATAGGCTTTCCCACATATTCTCTGCTTCCCTGTCCTGCTGCCGCAACTACCTGGTCATGATCCGTGATACATGCAACCATCCCACTTGACTGCGCCAGCGCCTCCGCATATTCCTTTGCAAAAACATTCAGTTCTCCGATAGGCGAATACTTCTTCAGAATGATCTCACCTTCCCGGTCTGTAAAAATCTCCAGTGGAGTTCCCTCTTTTATCCGTAATGTTCTTCTGATTTCCTTAGGAATGACCACACGTCCCAGGTCATCAATACGCCGAACGATTCCTGTAGCTTTCATGCACTTTTCTTCCTCCTGTTTTTCTTTTTATCGAAGTTTACTGTCTTTGTATCCTTTTATTTTCCATATCATATGTTGTATGGTTATTATGTGGAAAAACAGGGAGAATATACATTTCTGTATTTACAAAAAATCCCATGTAACAGCAACCAGACATTTCATGTACCGACAAAATTATTTCAAGAATCAACTTGTCGTCACATTAGTTTCCGGAAAGCAGTTCCATCAGCTCTTCTCTTGTAAGACTGCTGCCATTCAATCCTTCGCCCTCCAGGATCTGATCCGCCAGTTCACGTTTCTTCTCCTGCAGCTTCATAATATTCTCTTCTATGGTATCTTTCACAATCAATTTATACACATTCACCACATTCTTCTGCCCGATCCTGTGTGCTCTGTCTGTTGCCTGATTCTGCACTGCCAGATTCCACCACGGATCAAAATGAATTACAATATCCGCTGCAGTCAGATTTAATCCAGTTCCACCTGCTTTCAGGGAAATGCAGAATACCTGAGTCTCATCTTCGTTAAAGTTTTCTACCATCTGCGCACGCTTCTCCTTGCTTGTAGAACCAGTCAGCATATAATAGCTGATTTTTTCCTCTTCAAGGCGCTTCGCAAGATGGTCAAGCATAGTTGTAAACTGTGAAAATAGCAGAATTTTATGCCCGCTCTCCACTGCATTTCTTATCATATTCAGACACATATCCACTTTGGCAGAATCGGCTTTATAATCTACGAAAACCAGTGATGGATCACAACAGATCTGACGCAGTTTTGTCAGCTCTGCCAGAATTGTAATCTTTGAAGTCTTAAATTCCTCTTCGGACTGCTTATCCAACATCAGCATCATACGCTTCACATGTGCATCATAAAGCTTCTGCTGCTCACCTGTAAGCTGTACAAACATATTCTCTTCCAGTTTATCAGGCAGATCTGTAAGCACCTCTTTCTTCAATCTCCGAAGCACAAACGGACGGATCATCTTCTGAAGACGTTTCATGGCATCTTCATCAGAATTCTGAACTACCGGCACCTCAACTTCTTCCCGGAACTTCTTATAGCTGTAAAGAAAACCAGGCATCAGGTAATCAAATATGCTCCATAACTCACTCAGACGGTTTTCTACCGGAGTTCCGGTAAGCGCCAGTCTGAAGTCTGCCTGAACCTTTTTTACAGCTTTCGCAGCCTGCGTATTTGCATTCTTGATATACTGAGCTTCATCAATAATCTCACATCTGAACTTATATTCCTCATATTCACTGATATCCCTTTTCAGCAAATCATATGAGGTAAGAAGTACATCCTCATTGCCCGCTTCTGCCAGAATCTTTTTTCTCTCTGCCGCAGTTCCTGTTACCATCCTGGTCATCAGCTTCGGCGCAAACCGCTGAATCTCATTGCTCCAGTTATAAACCAGTGATGCCGGCGCTACAATTAAAGCATTTCTCTGCTTCTTTTCATGCTGTCTAGCTGTAGCCTCCACAGTATTGGTTCCCAGTCCGGCTTCATTCTCCATTACATTAACTTCTCTTTCCAGAAATTCCGACAACAGAAACGCAATCACCTGCAATGTTTTTCCAAGTCCCATATCATCCGCAAGGATTCCGCCAAAGCCGTTATAATTCAATGTCTTAATCCACAGAAATCCTCTCTTCTGGTACTCCCGCAAAACTTTATCCAGACTCTCTGGTACTTCAAAGTCATTGTCCTCAATGGTCTTCATATTTCTTACCAGAGACTTAAAAGATTTATCTTTTACAGCTGAAACAACCGGATTTTCTTTTAACTGGGCATCCAGATACAACGCACGGTATTTCTGCACTTCAATCTTATCCTGTTTCATCTGCTTATCAGTCAGCTGAAGTCCTGATCTAAGTTCTTCAACTGTATCCAGGCCGGAATCTGCCGCATTTACAAAAGCTCCATTTTTCAGTCGATAAAACTTTTTCTTCTTATTGTATCTGGAAAGAATGTCGATCAGTTCTTCTCTGGAGATATCCCCCGCTGTCATACTCAATTCCAGCAGATTTCCGCTCAGGGAAACACCAACTGTAACCTTCGGAGAATTCCGCACTTCAATTTGTTTCAATGCATCGGAAATAAATACCTCACCCACTGCCTGCAGTGCCGGAACTCCTTCTGTCAGGAACTCATATTCCGCTTCTTCATCATCAGCAATTACTGCACACTGTTCAAATGGATTAAATGCGTTCGAATATTTGTGGATCACATTTCTGACAACCGTCTCTTTATTCATATCCCGCGCAGCAATGTCATCCGTCGTATATAAAGAAAACTCCCTGTCTCCATATCTGACTGTAGCTTTACATGTAATCATATTTTCCTGAGGCGCATCCAGATAAAATTGAAACTCCGGTTTTATCATTCCATAATTTGCCGGGTCAAATTCGACCATTCTGCATTTAAAGAACTTCTGAATCACCGGTAAAAGTTCCTGGCAGAATGCCGGTACATCTTTATTTTCTATAAATGCTTTCTCACCTGATATCAGATCCAAACTGTCCAGAAAATCCTTAACAGGCAAAAGTTCTTCTACATTCTCAATATAAATTTTTTTATCATAAAAACAAATTTTATACTGCTCCGTGTTGGCTGCACATGTAAATTTACTTACCTTGAGTTCAATTCCCTGTTTTGCACCTGTAATGGTTATTTTTCTCGGAAGATGTTCTCTGGTTATTTCCCAGGTTGTATTTCTGGTTCCTATAGATTCTCCCTGCAACGTTCTTCCTTCCATCAGCAGCAGGAACTCTGCCAGTTCATTACCCGACAGATCCAGATGCCTTACCTTTTCCAGAGTTCCCATATAGTATCCATAATAGGAAGATGACCTGTGAAACTGCCTGTTACGATCTGCCCATTTACAGATAAATTTCGCAAACGGTTTGGACTCTTCGTCAAAAGATTCTATCGTGTGAACAAACTGAAGATTTTTTCCATATTTATAATCATCCTGGTTTGCTATATGATCATCAAAAGAAAACGCATCTTTTAGTATGTACATCTTATTTATTCCTATTTTAAATTCTACTGTAAATGTTCTTCCGTCAAAATCAAAATATGGTTCCAGCCTTACTTTTCCATAGGTACTCCCCTGTATCAGCGGGAGCGACTTCGCAACTGCCTGCCTCTGCAGAAGCTGTGCAAGTTCAGGTGTAGTATGCATAGTTATGCCCTTTTGTACACCTTTTATATCATCCAGATTTTTATCATCCATCTGCGACCACGCTACCCGTTCCTTATATTCCAGCAAAACCGCCACACAATGTTTGCAAAGTCCGTCATATTCTCCATATGCAGGACAATCACAGTAGAAGCCATCTATTGCATCATTTTCTTTATCTACAGAAACATCTACCTCATAAATATTTCTGCCGCTTCCTTTTACAGAAGCTACAATCTCATCACTTGCACCACAATCCTGAACATCCATGTCCAGGACTTTCCCTTCTATGTAAACGTTTTGTCCTCTTGTATAAACTGCCGCACCTGCCATATATTTTATCAGTGCATTTGTAATCATAGTTTTGTTACCTCTTCCAGCTAAATCCGTGTAAAAAAGAACCCCTCCACCAGGCAGTTCAATCTCTGCTTAAAGTGAAGGGATTTCCTCATCCATCGCTATTTATTTTACACGATAACCTTTGCAACTGCAAGACCATAAACTTTAAGTTTGTCACTGCCATTGCCATAGATCCTGCTTACCGCTCCTTCCGGTACAGGAAGTTCTACTGCCTCTGTACCGAAGTTCTGGTAAATATAGTATTTCACATTTTTGTTCTCTCTCACTGTGATCTCCAGTGCATCCGGGATTTCTCCCTTGACTTTGCAGGAAACACCGCTGTCTTTCAGCACTTTTCCAAGGAAATCTCCGTAGAAGTCTTTGTCAGCATCTGCTGCCACATACCACGCCTTACCTTTGCCATATTCATTGACTGTCAGGCAGGCAGTTCCTTCATAAAAATCACTTCCATAAGTCATTAAAGTACGTGCACCACGAAGCTCTACAAGGTCACACAGATACTTACATGTATAGGTCTTATCCATACCAAGTTCATTGCCCTGTACAGGAACAAACGAATTCTCTTCCCAGTCATAAAGGCCATCGATCTCAGCACTTCTGATTCCAAGTACGTCCATCAGACCATGCGGAGTTCCTTCCAGATAACATCTGTCTGTATCATCTGCGATTCCTGACCAGTAACTTGTGATCAGCACACCGCCATTCTCTACAAATGTGCGAACCTTTTCTGCAAAACCTTCCTTGAACATATAGACCATTGGCAGAGCCAGCACTTTATATTTGTCCAGATCACAGGTCATATCAATCAGGTCTACGTTCACAACCTGTTTACGGAAACCTCTTTAAATACTCTTGTATCTTTTCCACCGTAATGATCGATCACTGCTCCGTGGAACTTCTCAGAAGCACCTCTGCTCTGACGGATCTGGAAATACAGAGACGCATCACCACCATGAAAACATTCCCATGCTTACCACATTACATCCGGATTCCTCCAGCATATCAATATCCTTCTCCAAAATATCAGGCCTTTTTAACCACTGCTCAGGATTATAATCGCCGCCATGGATCAGCTTATCAGTTCTAAAGTCCATACTTGTTCTCCTCTTTAAATCTCTATTCTCAGTCGTTTTCTCTTGCGTTATCATATTTAAAATTACTGCTCACCCCATCCATATCCAATACCAAAACATTAATTTATGAACATTAACTATATAAGCTCAGATATCCATTGATACAGTTTTTAATTTTGATTTTCAAAATAAAGTACTTGATTTTTTGAATATTTATGGTATAGTATTCGTATACTTAATATATAGTTTTAATTACTACGTTACATTGTTTTTAATTATATTTGTATGTTGAATCAGTTTTTCACAGAATTCCCCATAATCCAATGAATAACTTCAGCATACATCAAACGAATGGAGGCGTTTACTATGAAATTCAGATTAAAAGATCCGGGAAGTGCGATCACTCATGGAATCGCTCTTCTCCTCGCAGCGGCCGGTGCTGTTCCACTCATCATAAAGGCAGCACGTTCCTATGATGTGATTCATATCGTAGCTTTAAGCATTTTTATTCTCACAATGATTCTGCTTTATGCAGCCAGCACAATTTATCATTCTGTTGACTCTACAGAGAAAGTCAACCGCCGTCTGCGCAAGATGGATCATATGATGATTTTTGTAATGATTGCCGGAAGCTACACACCTGTATGCCTGATTGTTCTCCATAACCATATTGGCTATATTTTATGTGCACTGGTATGGAGCATTGCAATCCTCGGCATGATCCTGAAGGGATGCTGGATCACCTGTCCGAAATGGTTATCCTCCGTATTATATATTGGTATGGGATGGCTGTGCGTATTAGCATTTGTACCTATCTTCCACGCATTGCCGCGCGCAGGTTTTGACTGGCTCCTTGCAGGCGGAATCATTTACACTATCGGTGGTGTGATCTATGCACTGAAAGTACCACTCTTCAATTCCAGACATAAGAATTTTGGATCCCATGAGATTTTTCATATCTTTGTTATGCTCGGAAGTGCATGTCACTTTATTGTAATGTATTTCTTTGTTGCACCGCTTCCAGTATAATCTTTTCCTTAATCAAGAAATGCCCTGACTATAAAAAGTCAGGGCGCTTTTTTTACAATAATCTCATCATGGAACATAAACATCAAAATTTCATCAGCTCAAGCTTCTTATTCCTGGCAAGCTGCTTAATCTGATACTCCCGTCTCATTGCCTCTTCTTTGGTCAAAAAACCTTCATAATATACAAGTGTGACCGGTCTTTTAGTCTTCGTATACTTTGCCCCGGTCTTTCCTTCATTATGTGCTTTCATTCTCTTCTTCAGACAGTTTGTCCATCCTGTATAAAGAGTTCCGTCCGCGCACTTAACAATGTAAGTATAGTTCATTATAATCTCCGCCCTAATATCTGTTATAGATTTTGGATATATCGTCGTTTTCACTTTTACAATAATGCCATTCATGCATCCATAATCATGGCTGCACAAACTGTCCGTCCATCTGCGTCCTAATTTATGTAAAGGATAACCACACATTAAAATCTGCAGTCATCCCTATTTCTATAATAAACAGCCGGCATAAAAGCATGTATATCACCCGGACATATTTTCTCTTCCTGACAGCCCACATTCGCAGTATTAGGAATCGTTTCTATGTCAAAAAAAGCAGGCAGGGAAACCGACTGCGGATTTTCTTTCCCACCTGCTTTATTATACGTTTTTTTCTTTATTTTGTGAATATCATTTTTCGAAGGTTCCAGAGATTTCCCTTAAATTTGCCGCCAAAAATTTTTAACTGCAAATCCTCACGATCCGGATAATATCTGGTAGAAAAAACAGTCTCTCCATCATTCAGATAAATCTCTGCTGCCGAAGTATCTGCAAGAAGTCTGATATTCTTCAGTTCATTAACTTTTGCCTTTCTCTTTGTTCTTCCTGCCCCTGCGATTCCGGAGAAACCAATCTCCGCAACACCATCTTCATACTTAAAGATCATCTGACCGCCCATGCTGATCTGAAAGCTGCTGCCTGTCATTACTATCTCATCAAGTACCAGGTCAAAACCTTCATTTACTTCTACACGGACCTCCACGATTGATTTTTCATCATGAAGAATTGTCTTCTCTTTTCGAAGACCTTCCAGTTCTTTTGCAGGATACTGGAGAATTTTTCCATCACGTACTGTCAGTTCTCTCGGAACAGTAAGACAATGCTGCCATCCTTCATCAATTGTTTTATTGACATATTCCTCATCTGCATCCGGCATTCCCATCCATCCGATAAGAAGCCGTCTGCCCCTGTTATCTGTGAAAGTCTGCGGAGCATAGAAGTCAAATCCCATATCCCATTCTCTGAAATCATCCACATCAACAGAACCATCCTCCTTCACCGGAAAATACCCGGACTGGTAGATATTCTGAAAGCGAAACTCTTCACGTTTCAGTCCCTGCGGAGATACAGATAAAAAACTGTGTCCATCCAATTCAAAGTAATCCGGACATTCCCACATATATCCAAAAGTTTTCGGAGCAGTAATCACATGGTCAAGTTCCCAGTCTTTGAGATTTTGTGATTCATAAACAAGAACCGCACCTTTGTCCCCTTTTAATCGTCCGCCAAGAACCATGCGGTATTTATCGTTTTCTTTCCAGACCTTTGGATCACGGATGTGGCAGGTAAAATCTTCCGGATATTTTTCAAAAGAAATGACTTCTTCTTTATTACTGAAGTGAATGCCGTCTTCGCTCTCTACGTGAAGAGTGCTTGTTTCTCTTCCCTCATTAATGTAGTCATAATCTCCGTCAATCTTCACATTTCCTGTAAAGAACAGATGAAGTTTATCCTGTTCTGCCAGTGCCGATCCGGAATAAACACCGTGACAGTCATAGGAGGAATCCGGATAAAGAGCAGTTCCCTCATACTTCCAGTCAATCAGATCATCACTTGTATAATGTCCCCAGAACTTCAGTCCTCCCTCTACATCAAAAGGTGCATACTGAAAGAATACATGATATCTGCCTTTATACCAGCATAATCCATTCGGGTCATTCAGCCATCCAACCGGAGGCATCAGATGATGCCCCAATCGGAATCTGCCTTCTGTCATGTCTGCATTTTTTTCAATCTGTGCTACATTTCTCTCAAGAACTTTTGTTAAAGTACTCATTCTTTCACAATCTCCAATACTCTATCTGCAAATGTTACAGCACCTTCATGTAATGCTTTCACATCTCTGTAATCGTCTGAGTTGGTTACAATAAGCGGAGTAGTCACATCATATCCGGCTTCTTTAATCTTATCCATATCAAAGGACACCAGAAGCTGTCCTCTCTTTACATGATCACCGTCTTTTACATGAGTTGTATAATATTTTCCGCCCAGTTCTACAGTATTGATTCCAATATGAATCAGCAATTCCATACCACTCTCTGTACTTAAACCAACTGCATGTTTTGTGTCAAAAACAGTCTCAACTGTTGCATCACATGGAGCAACTACCTCGCCCTTAGCCGGGATCACTGCAATTCCTTTTCCAAGAACTTCTGAAGCAAATGTTGCGTCATTCACCTGGGTAAGCGGGATTGCATTTCCTTCTAATGCACTGTAGAGTACAAAGTCATCTGTGCAGCCTTCTGCCATTTCTGTACTTTCAATACTTTCTGTTTTTTCCTCAGATTCACTCTTTACTTCGTTCTTTGCAGTTTTACTTTCTGCTGTATCCCTATATCCAAATAACCATGTCAGTACAAATGCCACGCCAAATGCAATCACAAACATCAGGATATAAGATACCGGATTATTCAGGCAAAGCAGAATTCCAAAAATACCGGTTACGCCAGTTCCTGTAGCGCCCAGTCCTGTAACAGATGCAAACAGTGCACCAACTGCACCGCCGACACATCCCATTACAAATGGTTTTCCGAAACGAAGGTTTACACCAAAAATCGCCGGTTCTGTAATTCCCATACATGCACTTAATGCAGACGGGACTGCCATAGATTTAATCTTCTGGTCTTTAGTCTTAAGTGCTACTGCAAGTGTGGCTCCACCCTGCGCAATATTTGCTGCAGATGCAAGCGGCAGCCAGTAAGTAACTCCAAATTTGGAAATCTGTCCAAGGTCAATGATGGTATACATATGATGCACACCGGCAACAACTGTCGGTGCATAAAAAGCACCCATAATAAAGCTTCCGATACCGAATGGCAGTGCGATCAGCCACTGGATACCATTCAGAAGTCCGTTCTCAACAGCTACGAAAATTGGTCCAATAATGGATAATGTCAGGTATCCTGTTACAAATACACTTACAAGCGGAGTAACAAACAGGTCAAACATCGCAGGTACAACCTTGTGAAGTCTCTTTTCAATCTGTGCAAGTACCTATACAGCAATGATAACCGGGATAACATGTCCCTGATAACCAACCATATCAATAGAATAAAGTCCAAACCATACTTTCTGAGTTGCGTGAACACCTTCAGTAGCAACGGTCCATGCATTCTGCAGATTCGGATGGATCATAATCATACCAATAACTGCTCCCAGATACGGGTTTGCGCCAAATACTTTTGCACCGCTGTATGCGATCAAAATCGGCAGGAATGTGTACGCCGTATTACTGAAAAGCTGCGCAAATGTATAAATAGAACCACTGGTGTCAATATTCAGGAATCCATTGTTTACCATGAAATTCAGAGCTTCCATAATTCCCATAAGGAAACCGCTGGCAACGATGGCCGGAATGATTGGTACAAAAATATCTCCAAGTGTCTTGATCAATCTCTGTACCGGATTAGCTCTGGAAGCTGCAACTTTCTTCAAATCCTCTTTACTGCTTTCAGAAACACCTGCAATCTGAATAAACTCATCATATACTTTGTTTACAACACCGGTTCCCAGAATAATCTGCATCTGTCCCTGTGCAAAGAAAACACCTTTAACGCCTTCAATATTCTCAACATATTCTTTATCTGCCTTTGAATTATCTCCGATAACCAGTCGAAGACGTGTAGCGCAATGAGCTGCGGAAATAATATTCTCTTTCTTGCCGATATGGTCGTATATTTCCTGGGCTGTCTTTTTGTAATCCATAATATCCTCCTTCTTTTATGTAATCGTTCCCACATTTATGCACACTACTTATTTCTTGTATATTATGCTGTTTCTTCTTTTAATATACATTTATGTGCAAATATTGTATGGAATCGTTCTCATATATTAATTTCATTATATTCGCCATGTTTTCATTTGTAAATATGTAACATAGCACAAATATTTTATCTCATTTTTATACATTATATCTAAAAAAACACGTATTACTCCCACCAACGGTTCTGCCAGATCGGCCAATTCCCTACTCTGATCACAGAATTTCTCTGCTTACTGTTTCACACAAGAACAGGTTCTGTCTGCAGTAAACTTCTCCTGCCTCAACCTTTTTCAGTTATACAAAAAGAGTTAAGAGAATCCATTCGTCTAAATTCTCTTAACTCTTCTTACTCTCTCATTTCTTCAGCAGTCTGCTATGCGTTTCTATGAGATTCTCTCAAAACCACCTTGCATCCCATCTTTATTTCTTTATGTATCGATACCTCATCTGATTCCATCAGATCCACCAACATCTTCGCAGATTCCATTCCACTCGTTTTATAAAAGAAATGTACCGTCGTCAGTTTAGGTTCAATAATTTTCCCAAGGGAACTGTCTCCCATTCCGGCAACCTGAACTTGCTGCGGAATCTGATATCCGTTTTTCTTTAACCAGTTTACCGCCCCCACTGCCATAGTGTCTGTGGCACAGATAAGAGTATCTATATCCGGATGTTCACGAAACAGTTCTTCCGCCATTTCATATCCTGATTCCATAGTAAACGCTCCACACTTCACACACTCAGTTTTTAATTTTATCTTATTTTTATTAAGAATCTCTTCTACCCCGGACATTCTTTTTCTTCCGACTGCTTCATCCTTATCTGTAACTGTTATATACCCGAATTTCCTTCCGGTCTTTATCATCTGTTCAGTGAGGCTCATTGCCGCTTTATAATCATCCTGATAAATACACGGATACCCCTCCAGATGCTGCCCAAGCACAACAATCGGAACCTTATACTCCTTGAGCATATCCCGATGCTGTTTCGTCAGGATTGTTGCAATAAAAATAACACCATCTACCTGATTATCTTTAAACAGTGAAAGATATTTCAGTTCTTCTTCAATGCTGTTATTCGTATTCGCCAGTATAAGTTGATAGCCCTGCTTCGTAAGTATATCACTGATTCCGGCAACTTCTCTGCTGATTGTGTTAGAATCGATCTTAGGCAAAATAACCCCGACCAGTTTTGTTTTCTTTGTACGCAGCATCTGCGCCTGTGAAGATGGCTGATACCCCGTTTCTTCAATAACCTGCCGAATGATCTTCTTCTTTTCTTCACTGACATAACCATTATTTAAATATCTGGAAACTGTAGCTCTGGAGACCCCTGCCAGTTTTGCTATCTCATTAATGTTCATGCAAAAGCTCCCTTTCACTCTGTCTTATGTTCTGTTTTGCATGTTTTCTTTTGAAAACATTTTTATTACTGTACATGATTTTTTTCATTATACTACAGATATCCATTTTGTTGCAAATATCAAAACTTTATACTCTGTTGCATGTCAGTCTTCGTTACTGTTCACATACCACTATACCTCGAGGTGTTTTGGCATGTATATGCCAGAATTCCGAGACATACTGCACAAATTTATGCGATTAGCATAAATATTATGCATCACAAATCGTATTACTGGGCACGGAATGCACAGTAAGCATTCTTGTACAGTAATCTTCTGTAATGTCATGAAATGCGCGCCACAAAAAATGTGACGCGCATTACTTAGATCTCGTAAGTATTACGGAAGATATGCAATAGGATCAATTGGTTCTCCATCTTTTTTCATTCCAAAATAAAGGTTTGTGCCCTCTGTACTGTAATATTTTGTCGGCTGTGCAATATATCCGATTGTTGTTCCTTTTTTGACTGTGTCTCCTTCTGAAACAGCCAAATCTGTGAGCTGTCCATAAACAGCCTGATATCCATTGCCAAGCTCCATTGTCACAGTTGTACCTGTCTGCGCATCCTGTTCTATAGAATAAACTGTACCATTAACAGCAGCAACAACCGGTGCTCCCTCTACTGCTCCGACAGCAATGGCCGGGCTTAATTTGTACTGATCAAGAGTTGGAAAATAAGTAGTCTGATCCATACTGTAGTCCAACAGAATATTTCCATTTACTGGCCACTCCATTAATGTATCTTCTGAAAAGTTCACTAAAGGAAGGTTAATTGCAGATGCCGAAACATCCGTAGTTTCACCCACAGCATTATCTGTTTCACCCTGAACACCTTCACCTATACTGCCGCTATTATTCTTATCCACATCTGCGGAAGCTTCAGCTTCACCATTATCCACATTATTTGAGTTTATCTCCCCATTTAAGTTAACTTCTGTATTTTCATCACTGTTTCCAGCCCCTGATGTCAATTCTGTATCATTCAGGTTCCCTTCATCTTCTGATAACGACCGATTTTCCGATTCAACTTTGTCTGTTCCTGCATCCACCATAGACTGATCATCTGTATTTTCACTTTGAACAGTGTTCTCTGCCTGTTTCTGAGGCTCTTCTTTGATCGGAGATGTCCCCAGCTGATATACAGTAATTCCCAGTGCTGCTACGGCTGCCAGCCCAACTGTGTTAGCAATAATTCGCGTAACTCTGTTATTCATCATATTCCTTTCACCTCTATCTTCATCTTCATATCTATAGGGTGTCCAGAATACAATAAACTATTCAAAAATTTTCTAATTTTCTTATATTCATCTATACAGACACAGCATTACATATTCTTAATAACTGTATCTATTCTTTGAATCTTCATCTCCGGAAAATAATATTCCAACATTTCCTCTGCAGTACCTGATTCTTTTGCCAGTTCATTACCTCCATACTGTGAAAATCCTATTCCATGTCCTCTTCCCTTACATAAGAACCGTACCTGCTTTCCCATTTCCTGAATTGTAAAATTTGCAGAAGTAAGCCCCATTCCTTTTCGAAAGGCTTCTCCCTCCAGCAATTTCCCATCTGCAAGAAGCTGCGTAACATACCCAGCACTGTCTCTGGACTCTATTTCTAATTCTTTTGGAAGTATATTTTTATTTATATATACACTATTCAGAAAATCTTTCGACTTTTTATCCACATTGCTCTGTACAGATTTCAAATATGCTTCATCCTCGCTGTGGAAAACTTCTTCTCCTGATCTTGTCTGTCCCGCACTTATCTGATGGTACGGAACTGCTTTTAACTCACCATTCCATGTGAGAACCTTTCCTTCTGTTTCTTCTACCGCCTTTTCATATTGTGGCTGTATAACCGCAAGATAAAACGATCTGCTCTTTATATCTTTCCATATCTGAGACAATGTATCCGCCAGATTCTTCTGTTCTTTCATTTTTATGTAAAGATTTGACCGGGCTATAATAGATTGCGCCTTTATTGTTTCCAACTCATAATTTTCTTCAATCTGTGCTGCAACAACAATCGGCAATATCATTTCTGTGTCAAACTTTTTGTTTATCAGTGTACTGTCCACACCATTAAAAATAATAGAAAACATATAAGGAATTAAAAAAAGACAAAAGATACCCGTTGTGCCGGGAACAAAAGAAATTTTCATATAAGACCATCCGAACTATTGTTATGATTTCTCATAACATTCTTTCCTTTTAGTATATACATATATATTTACTTGTATGTACACTATTTAACCAATTCCAATAATTCTTGTCTGATAAAATTTCACGCAGTTATCTGGTGCATCGTTTCGCAAATAACGATACCAATCGAATTCACAAATAAGCGAATGGTACAGTTATTTTAAACACGCTCTAGTATGAATAAATAGCAAGATGTATAATTTTATCTATTTGACTTACATTATATGTTTGTGTTTCAATTACAAATATATGTTTTTATTACATCCTTATTAATACGGGGATTTTCACCCCGTATTAAAATACACTGCTCTATTTATCCTGTTTTGAATTCTTGGTTCATTCCAATATATAATTTTATTTTTTCTGGAATTCTTTCTTTCACCTGATCGTAAATTCGTTTTAGAGTTCTTAGAACCAGTATCTTTGACAATATATTCAGTAATCAATTTTGCTTTTGGAGTTTCCCATACAAAGCTCATTCCCAGCCTTCTCCACATTCTACTCAAAAGTCCTGTTGTTCTTACTTTGCGTCTTTCACTGCCGTTTTCGCATACATATTCTTTATCCTTTACAAATCCCATTACAAAGCAGATAACAGCCATCATGATCATTTGAAAATAATTCTTTAAACTCTTTATAGAATTCTTCATAAAAACTCCTCCTGTTCTGCATTACGTACCTCAACATCATACAGCCTGTCTACCGTTAAGACTGCGCACTTCTCACGGTTATCAGGTACTAATACTTTATGCAGGATAGAGACTGATTTAGAACCATTATTAAATATTTTTATAAATAAAAGACAAATCTATAAGTGATATTCCATAAAACAAAAAAACCTCTATGAAAATATCATAGAAGTCTAAAAAGTGAAGCATCGGGGATTCGAACCCCGGACAACTTGATTAAAAGTCAAGTGCTCTACCGACTGAGCTAATGCTCCATATATTCAATTATCACTTTTTCAAAGTGAATGCCCAGAGCCGGAATCGAACCAGCGACACGAGGATTTTCAGTCCTCTGCTCTACCAACTGAGCTATCTGGGCATAGTAGCGGGGACAGGATTTGAACCTATGACCTTCGGGTTATGAGCCCGACGAGCTTCCAGACTGCTCCACCCCGCGATATTAATTTAAAAGCCGATGATCGGACTCGAACCGATAACCTGCTGATTACAAATCAGCTGCTCTGCCAATTGAGCCACATCGGCTTAGCTGTTAAGCTAAGTGGATGGAGAAGGATTCGAACCTTCGAAAGCGTTGCTAACAGATTTACAGTCTGCCCCCTTTGGCCACTCGGGAATCCATCCAAGTATGGAACCTATAGGGCTCGAACCTATGACCCTCTGCTTGTAAGGCAGATGCTCTCCCAGCTGAGCTAAGATTCCATATCCATATGCAATTTACTAAACTCGTTAGCTCATTGCTAACGACCCAGAAGAGACTCGAACTCTCGACCTCCGCCGTGACAGGGCGGCGCTCTAACCAACTGAGCCACTGGGCCATTAAAGGTTTTGCACCTTCAAAACTACATACATGTTAACATTTCCTTGAGAATTAACTTCCTGCGATTTCTTGGTCAAGCCCTCACCCGATTAGTAACAGTCAGCTCCATGCATTACTGCACTTCCACCTCTGCCCTATCTACCTCGTCGTCTTCAAGGGGGTT
>ENA-OQKY01000216-OQKY01000216.1-human-gut-metagenome-genome-assembly--contig:-NODE-216-length-72532-cov-6.665658_pt1 | contig 72532 bp, 67 predicted proteins | sample MGYA00242652_ERZ504805 | MGnify/ENA primary metagenome ERZ504805 (study PRJEB26092, sample SAMD00036400) | human gut metagenome | host: Homo sapiens | study: EMG produced TPA metagenomics assembly of... | reverse complement strand
TGAACTGGAACATTTATTTTCAAGCGTTTACTGTGAGGACTTGGAGAAAAAGGCTATCTAATCTCAATACATTTCTAACTCCCCATATATACTGGGGAATACATATCACAATTTGCGTAAACTACAACCAGCACAGGCCGCGTCAAAAGAAATAGCTACCTGAGGTTTGTCGGTATCCACACAGTAAATCGGCAGCTTCCTTTCAAACCGGGAAAAAACAGGGAGAGAGGATAAGGCTGGTTTGAAATGATGAACAGCAGCAAGACAGAGAAGCAGAAATATACAGACCACACAGCCTGTTTTAAGGAAGAGTGCGAGTGTGTGTTTCATGGCATAATAACTCCATGGAGTTTTGTGATAATATATGACGCAAAAAAAGCCGGTATGCATAAAGCATACCGGCTAAAAGAATTCATACTGTTATGTATGGCTGATTATTTAGCAAGACCCATGAGCTCATCTTTGAAGATTCTTTCATCCATAACCTTAACATCCTTGATGATAGGTTTGAAGTCCATATGAGCAAGGATATCTTTCTCAATATCAAGACCTGGAGCAACTTCGATCAGTTCTACGCCTTCTTTTGTAAGTTTGAATACGCAGCATTCTGTTACATAGAGAACCTTCTGACCTGTCTTGTTAGCGAAGTCAGCTGAGAATGTGATCTGTTCAACATCTTTAAGGAATTTGTTCTTGCCTTTAACTGTGAAAGTACCGCAGAATACTACAACAGGAGTGTTCTGAGTAATGTTGATGAAACCACCGCAACCTGCGATCTTAGGACCGAACTTGGATACGTTGATGTTACCATGGCTATCACACTGAGCAAGACCAAGGAAAGCGATATCAAGACCACCGCCATCATAGAAGTCGAACTGGAAGCTCTGATGAAGGATTGTATCCGGGTTAGTTGTAACACCGAAGTCTCCGCCTGAAGCAGGAACACCACCGATTGTACCGGACTCAGTTGTAAGAACCATACCTTCGATGCCTTCTTCTGCTACGATATTAGCAACACCTTCCGGCATACCGATACCAAGGTTAACAACAGCACCAGCTTTAAGTTCCATTGCACAACGACGAGCAATGATCTTACGAGCATTCATCTTCATTGGTTCCATAGCAGACATAGGGATTCTCTTCTCACCTGAGAAAGCTTCATTGTGGTAAGAACCATTTGTCTGTTTAGCGCAGTCGCTGTCAACAAGAACGATTGCTTCGATATAGATACCAGGAACCTGAACAAAACGTGTATCAAGAGAACCATATTCAACATAGTGGCTCTTTTCGACTGTTACGATAACTTTACCGCCTGATGTGTAAGCAGCCTGAGCGATTGGAAGGATATCAGCAAGTGTACCTTCTTCTTCCATTGAGCAGTTACCCTGTGTATCAACATAAGATGCATGGATAAGTGCTACATCGATAGGAAAGCTAGGGTAGAAGAGCTTATCTTCGCCGTTGAAGTTGACTTTCTTAACATAGCTGCCTTCTTCACGTGCTTTATCATTCAGCATACCGCCTTCAACATCTGGGTCAACGAATGTGTTAAGACCTACATGTGTGATCAGACCTGGTCTGTGAGCAGCGATCTCACGGAATAATTCGGAGATACAGCCCTGTGGCATATTATATGCAGCAATTTTATTTTCAAGAGCAAGTTTCTGGATTCTTGGAGCCAGTGAATAATGACCAGCGATAATCTTCTTAAGAAGACCTTCTTCGCCAAGGTGGTTAACCTGTCCTACCACATTACCTTCAGCGTCTGCACCGCCGCCCTGTCCAGCTGCGTGTACAAGAGTAAGGTCTCTTGGTGTACCTTCTTCAAGGAATGATTTCTGAATCGCTCTCATCATGCCCTCTGGCTGTACTGCACCAACAAAACCATTAGTAGCGATTGTCATACCGTCTTTGATATAGGCTTTTACTGCCTCTTCGGCTGTCATTAATTTTGCCATTTTAAAGTTCCTCCTTTTTATCTGTATCAATTACATGCGTAACAGATACCTATCTGCTCTTCTATTATAATGTAAATTAGTACAATTTGTAAATACGTCTTTTTTGATAAAATGGAATAGACTCATGCCGAATATGAATATTATCAATAAAAACATCCAAAAGAGAGAACTGAAATATGTTGACAATAACTAAAAAACAGGGGTTGACAAAAAATAAACAACTTTCAAAAATGGTGAAAAATACTAAGAACAAGCAAAGATTATGTATGAATAATATGATATATGACGAATTATTAGTATGCAAAATAAATTTCAAAAAGGGCATGCAGCAGATAAAAGATAGTTAAAACAAGGGCAAATAATGATTATTCCGTCGTTTTATGTGGCAATTTGACGATAAATAGATTATAATAGGAGAGTAAGTGTGTATTATTGTTAAATAAGGGAGGAACTAATGTGGATCTGAAAATGGAAGTTACTCAGACTCTCGGATTATCACAACGAATGATTCAGTCGACAGAAATTCTTCAAATGAGTGCTCAGGAACTGGACACTTATCTCAAAGAGCTGGCGGTGGAGAATCCGGTTGTTGATATAGAAGAGAAGTTTGATAAGTCAGGGGAATCTGAGCGGGATGCGGAGCTGCAGAAGAAATTGGAATGGCTTGCAAGCAGTGATGAGCAGAATCGTGTCTATTATTCGGAGGAATACAGTAGCGACGATGATGACAACCAGGATATGTGGAATGTCAGTGACAACAGAGGGGAAGATTTGGCGGAGTACCTGATCAGTCAGTTGGTGACCATTCCTTTAACTGATAAGGAGCAGGCAATTGCGGAGTATCTGATTGATCTGCTGGATTCCAGAGGTTATCTGACGGAAGAAACAGATCAGATCGCTGCCCAGTTGGAGACAGAAGAGGACGAAGTAGCCCGGATGCTTCAGGTTGTTCAGAGCCTGGAACCGGCCGGTGTGGGCGCAAGGAATCTCAGTGAGTGCCTTTTGATTCAGATGGACCGTCAGAAGATTGAAGATACGATTGCCAGGAAGATTGCGGCGAATTACCTGGAACAGCTTGGCAAGAATCAGCTGCCTCAGATTGCAAGGAAGCTGAAGGTGACAGTGGATGATGTGCTTCAGGCGATGGAAGTGATCCGTGAATTGAATCCGAAGCCGGGCAATAGTTTCAGTTCCAGAGAGAATCTGAAATATATCACACCGGATGTAACGGTTGTGAAGCTGAAGGATTATTATGAGATTTTGCTGAATGAATATATGTATCCGAAGATGTCTATTAATGGATATTACCGCAACATGTTAAAGGCGGGCAATGACAAGGAGACGAAGGATTATGTCACAACAAAGGTGAAACAGGCAGAATGGGTGATGCAGTGTGTTTCACAGAGAAATGTGACGTTGATGAATGTTTCAAAGTGTATTGTGGATGTACAGGAACGTTTCTTTACATATGGTCCGGGGTATCTGAGACCTTTGAAACTGGCGGATGTGGCTGAGATGGTAGGAATCCATGAATCCACAGTCAGCCGGGCAGTGAAGGACAAGTATCTTCAGTGTTCATGGGGAGTTTTCCCGATGAACTATTTCTTTATTGGTGCCATCAGCAAGGCCGGTAATGATAATGCGGCAACAGCTGATACAGCCAAGAATCTTCTGAAAGAAATCATTGCGGATGAGAACCACGAGAAACCGTACAGTGACAGAGTTTTGTCTGAGAAGCTGGCGGAGAGAGGTGTTAAGATATCAAGACGTACCGTTGCCAAGTATCGTGAGGCAATGGGAATTAAAGATGCCAGTGGCAGGAAAGTCTTTTAAGGCTTTCACTGCCGCTGGCAGTTTTTTTATATAAGTTATTGGGCGCGTATAGATTCTTTCTGTTTAAGAATATTCACTTCTTTGACAACAAGATAAATGGACAGCAGGGCGGCTGCAAGATCGGCGCATGGACCGGCGTACATAATTCCGTCAATTCCCATGATATACGGCAGCAGGATGATTAAGGGCAGCAGAAAAAGAATCTGCCTTGTCAGTGACAGGATAATACCCTTCTGAGCTTTACCTACAGCTGTAAAGAAGTTGGAGGCAATAGGCTGAAGACAGTTTACAAATGTGAAAAACAGATAAATGCGGAAATATTCTTCAGCAAAGGTAAAATAATCTTCACTGCCGCTGCCGAACAGGCTGATAATCTGTCTTGGCAGGAACTGAAACAGCAGAAAAGAGATGATCGAGATCACAAAACCTGCTTTTAAGGCCAGATGCAAAACTTTACGCACCCGTTCGTAATTACCGGCACCATAGTTGTAACTGGCGATTGGCTGCATGCCCTGAGAGATACCGATGATCATGGAGAAAAGCACCATATTAACCTTGGCGATGATGCCGGAACAGGCCAGCGGAATTTCACTTCCGTAAGAGGAAAGTGCACCATAATGACTCAGGGAATTATTCATGACGACCTGTACGATCATCATGGCAATCTGATTAATAAAAGGTGATGCCCCCAACAGAACGATATGCATGATATAATTTACCTTCGGTTTTAATTCACTCAGATGCAGGGGTACTGTTTTGAGATGACACATGTAGCGGATTACAAGAAGTGCCGAGATAATCTGACCGATAATGGTTGCATAAGCTGCACCAGCCATACCCATATGAAAACCGAAGATGAACAATGCATCAAGCACTGTATTGACGATAGCCCCCACCAGATTGCAGATCATTGAGAACTGCGGACTGCCGTCGGCACGGATCAGATGACCGCCGCCAGTGGCAAGAATCAGGAAAGGAAATCCAAGGGAAGTAATGCCGGTATAAGTTCTGGCATAATCAAGAACCTGATCGGTAGCACCAAAAAGCAGAAGCATCGGTGTCAGAAAAAGTCGGACAATGATACAGAGTACAATACCGCAGGAAACAAGCATCAGAAGTGCGTTGCCCATATAGGCAGCGGCTTCTTTTTTTCGTCCGGCTCCCATAGCCAGATTAAAACGGGCGGCACCGCCGATACCAAACATCAGGCTGAAGGCAACGCAAGTGGGGGTCAGAGGAAAGGCGATGTTTGTTGCTGCATTGCCAAGAAGACCAATGCTCTGGCCGATAAACAGCTGGTCGATAATGTTGTAAAGAGAGCTGACCAGCATGGCAATAATACTTGGAACGGCAAATTGGCGCAGCAATTGTCCGATGGGTTTGTCCGCCATCGGGTGAGTAGTTGTTGTCATAAAAGATTCCTCATTTCTTTCAAAAATTTTTGAGCTGCGAAAAATGAGTTTATCCTAACAATGAGCTGTTCATTTGTTCATTGTTTCGGATGGTACTGATTTCGCAGCAATCTATTTGTTGAATAGTAAACTAATTAAAGACAATAGTTAGTATAACATTGGATGTATTTTATGGCAAAGGTAATTTGTGAAAAAAGTAATTATTTTTGAAGATTTTTAAAATACAACATGATTAAAATGATGACGTATTTTAAATATATTTATAGAAAATAGCTATTTTATTATAGAAAATGTCATTTAATACAAAGAAATATTGACAGTTTTATTGAAAAAAAGTATACTATATAAAAATAGGTCATACCTATATAGGTCGTACCAATTTTCTATGACTTAATTAACGGGTATTTTTAGGAAGGAAATAGAACATGAGTGAAGGAAATCTGCTGTCTGAAGAAATTACACAGCGGCTGCTCCATGAGATCAGAGAGGGCTGCTATGCAAATTGCAGAAAGCTGCCGCCGGAGCTGACTTTGGCTAAGGAGATGGGGGTCAGCCGGACACTGATCAGAGATTGCCTTTCCGCTTTGGAAAGGGAAGGATTTATCAGTCGGAAGCATGGCGTGGGAACGATTGTGAATCCGCATATTCTGAATGCAACGACAAGAATGGATCTTGAGAAAGAGTTTCTGGAGATGGTCTCGGATGCCGGTTATGTGTCGGATATGAAGATTGAGCGTATTGACAAGATTCCTGCGGAAAAGGAAGTAGCTGCAAAGCTTCATATAGAAGAAGGTGATCCGGTGCTGATTTCGGAACGTCTTGTAACAGCAGATGGACGGCCGGCAATTTACTGTATGGATTATATTGCGGAGGCCAATGCCAAAGAGGGCTATGATATCAAGCTTCTTAAGGAGCCGGTGTTTAAGTTTATTGAACAGTGCTGTGAACAGGAGATTTATATGGATCTGACGGAGATTCGGGCGGTTGCAGCCGGTGAGGAACTGTCAGAGATTTTGAATGTGGACAGGCAGGCACCGCTTTTATATATGGATGAGATTGGATACAGCTTTATGGGAGAACCGCTTTTGTATTCCAGGGAATATTATGTGGATGGCATTCTCAGCCATAAAATACTGCGAAAGAAGATATAGGAGGAAGTTATGTATACAGCAGCAATTATGAAAACAGAACTGGAGGCTTCAAAAGGCACACGTAAACTGGATATGCGTATTGACAATATCCAGCTGGTGAATGTTTTTACACGGGAGATTTATCCTGCCTCCATCGGTATTTATAATGAAAGAATCGTGGCTGTTGGCCGTGTTGAGACAGAGGCGGATCAGGTGATCGACGGCGCGGGTGCTTATGCTGTTCCAGGCCTTATAGATTCCCATATCCATATTGAGACGACGCTTCTGACACCGGAAGCTCTGGGTGAGGTGATCATTCCATGGGGAACAACAACACTTTGTGTGGATGCCATGGAAATTGCCAACGTGGCAGGTATTGACGGTCTGCTGGCAATGATCAAGGATTCAGAGAAGCTGCCTTTCAGACTGCTTCTTGAGATCCCTTCCAGAGTACCTACAGCGCCTGGACTTGAGACAACAGGCGGTGTGCTGGGGGTTGAGGAAGTAACGCAGCTGCTGGAACTGGATGAGGCAGTGAGCCTTGGTGAACTGGATCCTTCCAAAGTCCTTGGTACGAAGGAAGAATATTTAGAAAAGGTACTGGCCAGCCTGAACAGACGCAAGATCTGTAATGGCCATGCCATTGGACTGGGTGTGGATGATCTGAATATTTACGCAGCCGGACATCTCAGTGATGACCATGAATCAGTTTATTATGAAGAGCTGTTAGAACGCCTGAGACTTGGTATTATGCCGTTGATCCGTGAAGGCAGCAGTGAACGCAATGTAGATACACTGGTGCCGGGTATTGTGAAGAACAATCTGCCGACAGACAATATGATGTTTTGTACAGATGACAAGCATGTCAACGATATTTTCAAGGAAGGCCATATCAGTTACAATGTGAAGCGTTCTATTGAATTGGGACTGGACCCTGTACAGGCGATTCAGATGGCAACCATCAATGCGGCCAAGCATTTCCGTCTGGAAGACAAAATCGGTTCAGTGGCACCGGGACGTTTCGCCGATATTCTTCTGATTGATGATCTGACAACCATGAAACCGAAGCTTGTGTTAAAGAGCGGACGTATTGTGGCAGACGAGAATGGTGCCCGTCCAGTGCCTGAGAAAGCTTATCCTGAGAAGTTATTTGATACCGTTCATATCGGTGCAGATTTTTCAGCGGAGAAGTTTATCATCCATTCTGAGGGCAAACGTGCCAAATGCCGTGTTATTGATCTGATCAAGGACCAGATTATTAATAAAGAAATCTTTGAGTGGATGGATGTCAAGGACGGACAGATTGCAGCGGATGTGGACAGAGATATTCTGAAGCTGGCTGTTGTCGAACGATACGGCAAGAATGGCCGTGTTTCTACAGCTCTGGTGCATGGTTTTGGACTAAAACAGGGAGCTCTGGCAGCTTCGGTTTCTCATGATCATCACAACATTGTTGTGGTGGGAACCAATGACAGGGATATGGCTGTCTGCGTCGAAAAGCTTCAGGAACTTCACGGCGGTTTTGTTTCGGCAGTGGAGGGACAGGTGGTTGACGCACTGGCATTGCCTCTTGGCGGTCTGATGTCCACTCTTCCGGCGAAAACAGTGATGAAGCGGATGGATGAAATGAATGGAGCAGTTGAGAAGATGGGATGCCCGATGAAAGCACCATTTATGTCGTTATCCTTTATTTCTCTTCCGACAGTGCCGGAACTGGGATTGACAGATTTTGGCCTGATTGATGTACTGGGCCATCAGATTATTGATATGATCGTAGAGACGGAGGCGTAACATGGAAAGTTACACGGGAAAAGGCCGGGGCCGCGTGGAAGGCATGGACAAGGCCACCGGCAGAGCGGTGTATGCGGCAGATTATTATGAGGAAAATATGCTGCATCTGGCGATTGTCCGATCAGCGTATGCCCATGCTAGGGTTTTGGATATCGATACATCGAAGGTGCCTGAGACGGCCTGGATTTTTACAGCGAAAGACATTGTGAAGAACAATGTTCAGGACATTCTGCCGGATCAGCCGCTGTTGGTGGAGGATAAAGCACGATTTCTTGGTGAAGCCATTGCTGTTGTGGCAGCTGAATCCGAAGAAGCAGCAAAGGCAGCTGCAGCAATGGTGCAGGTGACGTACGAACCCCTTCAGGTTGTCACGGATGCATTGATGGCAGCAAAACCCGGCTGTATCCGGGTGCATGACGATACAGAGAATGATGTGATTCGTTTTGATAACGAAAAAGGCAATGTGGCACAGGGGTTTGCTGAGAGTGATTTGATCCTTGAAGATGATTTTTATACGCCGATACAGGACCATGGCTATATGGAGCCGGACGCCTGCATGGCGAAAATTGAGGAGGATGGGCGTCTGCTTGTCTGTTCTTCAACACAGAATGTTTTTCATGATTTGAGAATGGTCTGTGATATTACAGGTCTTACAGAAGATCAGGTACATATTGTAGCAGCCACTGTTGGCGGCGGTTTCGGCGGTAAGGACGGCAGTACCGCACAGCTGTTTACGGCTCTTGCGGCATTTAAGACGAGACGTCCCTGCAAGCTTATTTTCAGTCGTCAGGAATCCCTGGCAACAACCTATAAACGACATGCGGTCTATATGCATGTGAAGATGGGCTTTAAGAAAGACGGAACAATGGTGGCCTTTGACGGCAGCGGTTATCTGGATACAGGTGCTTACGGCGGCCTGGGGCCGGCTGTGTTAAGCCTTTTTTCAGAGCATTTTGCAGGACCGTACAATATTCCGAATGTAAAGATCAGCAGTCATCTCTGCTATACCAATAAACCGGTGGCTCATGCCATGAGAGGTTTTGGGGCACCCCAGGGCGCTTTTGCGGCAGAATCCCTAATCAGCAGGGCTTCGAAACTTTTAGGTATTGATCCGCTGGAAATCCGTTACAAGAATGGTATTGAGACAGGCATGTACGGCGGCGTCGGACAGAAAATGCGCCATTTCGTGGACTTTAAAGGGGCACTGAAGCTGATCGAACAGTCTGAACTCTGGCAGGAGAGAAAATACAATACGGATCCATATGTCGGATACGGCATTGCAGGCGGGCACCTAAGCTGCGGTCTCGGCAAGAATATTCCGGATCAGGCAGAGGTGAAGATTGAAGAAGCAGATGGCCATTATACGATTTTCCTTGGTCTGGTAGATATCGGACAGGGAAGCCGAACGGCACTGCAGGCTATGGCGGCGGATGCTTTGGAGACAGATTTTGACAATGTTTCTCTTGTGATGGCAGATACCGACAGAACACTGGACTGCGGATCTACGGCCGGTTCCCGTTCTACATTTATCGGCGGCAATGCCATGCTCAATGCCATAGAGAATTTTAAAAAAGGCGAGATGGAAACAGGAAAGGCAGATTTCCCTGAGAGTGAGGAAAGTTTTTCCATCGCCGGTTTCCCGCATGCGATGTATACATTTATTGCCCAGGCTGTGAAGCTTCGGGTGGATCCTGTCACAGGGCAGGTAGTGCTTCTGGATATTGCAGCAGCAACGGAAGCAGGAAGAATTATCAATCCGTTGGCGATGGCGGGACAGATTCAAGGCGGTGTGGCTATGTCTGTGGGCTATGCCTTTGGTGAGAATTGTCAATTTAAAGAGGGACGATTGCTCAATGACAGTATGTCTACGTATCTGATGCCCACGGCCATGGATTTGCCGCGGATTCAGAGTCTGCATGTGGATGGTTATGAACCGTCGGGACCGATGGGCGTCAAGGGCGCTGCAGAGGTATCCACCGTATCTATCGCTCCGGCGATCGCTGCGGCAATTAATGAGGTATCAGAAGGCAGATTGACCAGTTTGCCTTTCGATATAGAAACTATTTTAAATGGCTTAAAGAAATAGCCAAAGGAGGAAAAGAGATGAAAAAAGGACTCAAATGGATGGCAGGACTTCTGACACTGGCCATGGTTGTCGGTTCTTTTGCAGGATGCGGCAGTTCATCCTCAAAGGAGACAGCTGCAACAGGTGAATCTGCAGCAGCAACAACAGTAGAATCAACAGCAGAAACAGCAGGCAAGAAACTGAAAGTGGCTCTGATTCTTCCTGGCAAAAAAGATGACGTATCTTTCAACCAGGCAATGTACGAAGGTATGAAGAAGTATGCAGATGCCAATCCGGACAAGATCGACCTGAATGTAACTGAGAATGTTTATGAAGTTGCAGATATCGAACCTGCACTGATGGATTTCGCTGATCAGGGTTATGACGTTATCTTTGGTCATGGCTTCCAGTTCATGGAGCCAATCGTCAAAGTTGGCGCTCAGTATCCGGATACCTATTTCTTGCTTGGTACAGGTTACAAATCACTGGATAACACAGCTATCTATGATGTAGAACTTGAAGCAGGCGGTTATGAAATGGGTGTGATCGCAGCACTGGCAACACAGACAAATAAGATCGGTGTTATCGGCGGTGCAGATGCTTCCGAGATCAAACGTGGTCATGAAGGCTTCAAGGCTGGTGACAAATCTAACAATCCTGAAATCGAGATCCAGGAAGTTTACACAGGTGACTGGACAGATACAGCCGGTGCAAAAGAAGCAGCTATCGGTATGTATGACGCTGGCGTGGATGTTATCTGGCATTCAGGTGATGGTATTGGTCTTGGTGTTGTTCAGGCAGCTGCTGAAAAAGATATGTACTGCCTCGGCAACGTAGCAGACCAGAAGACATTAGCTGAAAACAATGTATTATCAGGTGTTGTTTATCAGTGGGATGCCATTATTGCCAATGTTTTTGATGATATCAACAATGGTACATTCAAAGGCAGAGCAGAAGATGACAGATACTATTGGATCAATGCTGAAAATAATGGTTTAGGTATTGCAGACATTAATGATCCTAAGGGCTGGCTGACAGACGATGACAAGCAGGTGATTGCGGATACATGGTCCAAACTTCAGTCTGGTGAAATCAAAGACTATCTGCCGGAAGATATTCAGTAATCAGAATAGGAGTCATGTCTGCAGTGCAGACGATCATTCCGACAATGGGAGATGGATGCACAGCCCGTGGGCTGTGTGTCCCTTCTCTGAAAAACACAGGGACGTTCAAACACAGGAGGATTTGTAAATGGACAATCTGGCAGTCAGTATGCAGGGAATAACAAAAATATTTAACGGTGTCAAAGCCAATGACAATGTGGATTTCAATCTGAGGAAAGGTTCAATCCATGGTCTGTTAGGAGAAAATGGTGCCGGAAAGACAACACTTATGAATATCCTGTATGGTTTATATCAGCAGGAGGCCGGTGATATTTATATTAACGGCAGCAAAGAAGAAATTTCATCACCGATAAAAGCAATCTCTCTCGGTATCGGTATGGTGCATCAGCATTTTATGTTGGCCAGACCGATGACAGTTGTGGAGAATGTTATGCTGGGCAAAAAGTCCAGAAGAGGCATTCTTCTTGATACAAAGGAGACGGCGACGGAACTGAAGGAACTGGCAGATAAATACAAAATGAATATTGATCCATATTCAAAAATCTGGCAGTTATCCGTTGGTGAACAGCAGAGAGTAGAGATTTTAACAGCTATTTATCAGGGGGCAGATATATTGATCCTGGATGAACCGACAGCGGTTCTGACACCTCAGGAGGCCAATATACTTTTTGATATGCTGCGTCATATGAAAGCAGACGGCAAATCGATCATTCTGATTACCCATAAGCTGGAAGAGATTATTTCTATCGTTGATGAAGTCACTGTTTTACGAGATGGTGAGCTGATAGGATCAAAACTGGTTGATGAACATACAACCAAAGAAGAACTGACGAAAATGATGGTGGGCAGGGATGTTCTGTTTAATTTCGACAAGAACCTAAAGGCCCCTGGAGCAGTGAAAGTGGAACTGAAGGGCCTTTCAGCCAGCAATGACAAAGGCCTTCCGGCACTGACAGATTTTAATCTGACTGTTCATGAGGGAGAAATCCTTGGTCTGGCCGGTGTAGACGGCAACGGACAGAAGGAATTATGTGAAGTTCTGACCGGTCTTAGAAAAGCGGATGGCGGACAGTTCCTTTTTAAAGGAAAAGAAGTGATCAATCAACCGCCTGTTTTCTATATCAACAGTGGTATTTCCCATATTCCTGAGGACAGAATGACAACCGGACTGGCACTGAACTGGAGCCTTAAGAAAAATCTGATCATCAAGAAGTTCCACAAAGCGCCATTTTCAAAAAATGGGCTGCTGAATCAGAAGGCCATTGATGCCTACTGGGATAAATGCCAGAAAGAGTATCAGATTAAGGCCAATTCCGGAGAAGACCATGCAAGAGCCTTATCCGGCGGTAATCAGCAGAAAGTCATTCTGGCCAGAGAATTGGATGATCATCCGGAAATGGTTATTGCCAATCAGCCGACACGAGGCCTTGATATCGGTGCATCGGAATATGTCAGACAGAAAATTCTGGATGCACGTAATGATGGTGCAGCAGTTCTTCTTGTATCTGCGGATCTTGAGGAAATTCTGCAGCTCTCGGACAGAATCGCTGTCATCTATGACGGCAAAATAATGGGTATCCTTCCGGCAGGCACCGATACAAATACGATCGGTATGCTGATGATGGGACACAAACAGGAGGAAAAGGCATGAATTCAAAAATCATCAACAGTATCAAACAATTTGTTATTGCGGTACTGACGATTGTTCTCGCACTGGCAGTGGGTGCGATTCTTGTACGGATTTCAGGCAATGACCCGGCAGAAGCATATACAATACTGTTTCGGGGAGCCCTTGGCTCAAAAGCCAGGATATCCGAAGTCCTTGTCAAAATGATTCCGCTGACATTGATGGCACTTGGTATGTCCATCGCTTACAAGGCACAGCTCTGGAATATCGGTGCCAATGGTCAGCTGACCATTGGTGCGATTCTGGCTATTCTTCCAGGTATTTATCTGGGACTTCCGACAGTGATTTTACTTCCACTGTCCCTGATTTTGTCTGTTCTCGGCGGTGCTCTCTGGTGCGGTCTGGCGGCCTGGTTAAAAAACCGTTTTAATGCCAATGAAGTTATTACAACGCTGATGCTGAATTATATTGCGACCTATTTTCTGGCATTTCTTGTTTATGGTCCGATGATGGACCCTGACGGCGGCGGCTTCCCACAGTCAAAAGTATTGCCGGATGCCTATCATCTGCCTTTGTTCTCTGCACAGATGCGAATCCACGGCGGTATTGTGGTGGCAGTCATTGTTATTCTTATGATGTTTTTCTTCTGGAGAACAAAGCTGGGCGTGAAGATTGATCTGATCGGACAGGGTGATAAGATCGCAACCTATGCAGGTGTGAATGTGAAGAAGACAGTCATGGTGGCCATGCTGATTTCCGGTGCACTCTGCGGTCTGGCTGGATGGAATGAAGTGTATGGTGTTCAGTACAGACTTTTGGAAGGCCTTTCCAGCGGCTACGGGGATATCGCAACGATCATCGCATTGCTTGGTGGCCTGAATCCATTGGGTATTGTGATCGCTTCCTTCTTTTTTTCAGCCCTTCTTGTGGGCGGTGCAACCATGCAGCGTATGACAGAAGTACCATATTCTGTTGTAGATATTATTCAGGGCCTGGTGATCGTTTTTGTTATCGCAAGAACAGCGATTCATTTCGGATTGCCGCAGAAATTACTGAGGAAGGGGAAAAAAGATGCTTAGCAGTATTTTTACAGTAGGATTTTTAGTGAGTTTACTGGCGGGAACCATCCGTCTGGCAACACCGATTCTTCTTCCGGCGCTGGGACAGATTTATACACAGCGGGCAGGTATTCTGAATCTGGGTGTAGAAGGAACAATGACGATCGGAGCCGTCGCAGGCTTTTCAGCAGCATATAAAACTGGCAATCTCTGGATTGGACTTTTGTCAGGTATGTTTTTCGGTATGCTGTGGAGTCTGATCATGGCATGGCTTTCAGTCACCATGCGTGCCAATCAGGTCATCGCAGGTATTGCCCTGAATATTCTTGGTGCGGGTACAGCGGTTTATGTATATCGTATCATTTTTGGTGTACAGAGTCTGCCGCCTCAGGTAACACCGTTTGCAGCCGTGAATATTCCAGTATTATCATCCCTTCCGGTGATCGGACAGATTTTCTTCCAGCATAATATTCTGGTTTATCTCAGCTATGTGATGGTATTTGTGACATGGTTTATCCTTGAAAAAACAACATTCGGGTTAAAAATCCGTGCCGTGGGCGAGCATCCACGCGCAGCAGATTCCAAGGGTATCAGTGTGGCAGGTGTCCGTTATGCAGCGGTACTCATCGGCGGTCTTTATGCCGGTGCAGCAGGTGCATTTATGTCTATTGCTTATATGAATCTTTTCACAGAATCCATTGTCAGTGGACGTGGCTTTATCGCCGTCTCTGTTGTTATTTTTGCTCGTTTCATGCCGGTGAGAGCCATGTGGGGTGCGCTGCTTTTCGGTTTTGCCAGTGCCCTTCAGATGCGTCTTCAGGCCCTGGGCATTGATATGGCCAATCAGCTGATGCTGATGCTGCCGTATATCATGACCATTGCAGCGCTGATCTTTGCTTCCAAGAAGGCGGAATTCCCGAGTGCTTATACGATTCCTTATTCCCGATTGGAGCGATAGGAATGAAGAAGACAACCAAAATCATCATTGTACTGCTGATTGTCATCATTGCGGGTATAACGGTTGTGACCAGTATGAAACATGCAGCTGATGGACCTTCTGAGGTCTCCGCTGAGAAAGCAGCTATGGCTTATGCGGAGGCTATTGATTATCAGTATGAGAATCCTGCGGTTATTTATGAATTTATGACAGATGACTTCCGAAAGGTTATGGATAAAAGTGAGTTTATCCGGGCTTTTAAGAAAGAACGGTCCTATCCGTATCTGACGCCGCTTTTTATTAATTATGACAGAGTTGAACTCAATGAAGACGGGACAACCGGCACTGCTTATTATTCCCAGGCAGCCAGACTGCCGGGAATGGTCTATGAAGTTGGACTTGTTTATGAGGATTCCAACTGGCATATCAAGGATTTTGATGACTTTTTGGACGGCAGTTATCTGGACAAATTCGATACAGTCACCTATGATCTGAAGAGTTATTTTGATACGGAGTATCCGGAAGATGAAGAAGCGGAATCCGGGACGGAATAACTGTCGACCAGATGTCCGGTGGAAAAAGTGCGCTTTGAAAGAATGCATAAAATATGAGTCATGGAAGGATGACGAAAAAATAAAAAGGATAGTGGGGGATAGAGATGTCACAGATGCTGATTCCAAATACAGTAACAGAGGCCTGTCAGATGCTGTCATCCGGCAATCGCGTGGCCTGTGCAGGTGCCACCAATCTCTATGTGGACAGAGAAAAGGGCAAATATCTGGACAGAGATATTGTCAGTCTGCATCGATTAAAAGAACTGTCAGGCATCAGAGAAGAGAAGGACGGCTGGCATATAGGCAGTCTGACAACATTTGACCTTATAGAAGATGCTTTCAGAGGACAAGGTTCCATGGATGCACTGGCTGAGGCCGCATCCCTTGTGGGCGGCCCTCAGATCCGCAACAGAGGAACCATTGGCGGCAATATTTTGTCAGCTTCTCCGGCGGCGGATACCGTGCCGGTTTTGATGGCGCTGGATGCAGTGTTGGTTCTTGTGTCAGAAACTGGTCAGCGTATGGTATCCCTCAACGGATTTATGAAGGGACCGGGACGAACGGCTATCCATCAGGGGGAAATTTTGACTGAAATTGTCATTCCATTCAAAACGGGCGCCGCAAGATTCAGGAAGGTCGGCAAAAGGAATGCACTGGCCATTTCAATCATCAATGTAGCCGTTTATATGGAAAAGGAAGCGGGCAGGATAACGGCCCTGACCATCGCCATCGGTTCAGCAGGCCCGACAGCCCTTCGTGCATTTCATACAGAAGAATTGCTGCGTGCCTGGAAAAGACCGGACAGTGAAGAAAAATGGCAGTCTCTTCATGAAGAAATTGCCATTGCCCTGTCGGAGGATATTTCACCGATTGATGATATTCGAGCAACAGGAAGTTATAGAAAAACTGTGGCAGCCAATGTGGTACTGCAGCTTGTAAGAGAATTATGGGAGGCATGTGAAAAATGAAAACACTAGATTTTATTTTAAACGGAGAAGCCTGTCATACAGAAATTCCTGAAGATGCCACATTATTAAAGGTGCTGAGAGATATTCTTCATTTGACGGGAACAAAAGAGGGCTGCGGCGAAGGTGACTGCGGTGCCTGCACGGTCCTGGTAGATGGAAGAAGTGTCAACAGCTGTCTGTTTCCGGCTGTTCAGGCGGAGGGATGCCAGGTCATGACCATTGAAGGCGTTGAGGCTCATCCGGAACTTGCCAGGATACAGAAGGCTTTTGTGGATTATGGTGCGGTTCAATGCGGTTTCTGTTCTCCGGGCATGATTATGTCTACAGTGGCACTGCTTAAGAAAAATCCGAAGCCCACAGAGGAAGAAATCCGACGCGGCTTATCCGGCAATATCTGCAGATGTACAGGCTATCAGGCCATGGTGGATGCCATTCAGTCACTGGCATAATAGGTGTTGACAGAAGTCTTTATTAACTGTAAAATAAATATATCAATGGATTATATATGTTCATAATCAGGTTGAGCGTTTCTACCGGCTGCCGTAAACAGCCGACTATAATTCCCGAAGGCGGGAGAGTCGGCTTGTACGGCGGCCTTTCTTTTTATTTACGCGAGCAACGAGCCAAAGTCCGTGCTTGCACGAGACCTTGGCGACTGCCGCGATAACTTGAGAAACTCGCGAAGCGTGTTTCTCATAGTTTATCAGAAGGATAGTAAGCAGTCATATCAGCCTGAACTCTGTATACGCCTGAATAAACCTTACCAACGATTCCGATCAGAAGTATCGGAGCAGATTTGAATGAAAATGGGTGATGAGTATGAACAATTTTATTATGAAGGGTGATATCTGTTATAGTGAGACTTCTGATACATTGAGGCTCTGTGAAGATGCGTATCTGATCTGTGAGAACGGCAGATCAATGGGCGTATTTACACAGATTCCGGAGAAATATCAGCATTTTGAAGTGCTGGATTACACAGGGCATATGATTGTTCCGGGATTGTCCGATCTGCACGTGCATGCACCGCAGTATGCTTACAGAGGTCTTGGAATGGACATGGAACTGCTGGAATGGTTGGAAACCTATGCATTTCCGGAAGAATCCGGCTATAAAGAACCGGCCTACGCGGATAAGGCATACAGCATGTTTGTGCAGGATCTGAAGTATAGTCCGACGACACGTTTTTGTGCATTTGCGACGATCCATACATCGGCTACCTTGAAATTGATGGCCCTTCTGGAGACCTCCGGTTTAAAGGGCTATGTGGGCAAGGTCAATATGGACAGAAACAGCCCGGATTATTATTGTGAGGAAAGTGCAGAAGCCTCATTGGAAGCAACCAGAGAATGGCTTATGCAGTCGGAACAATTTCATAATGTCCGTCCGATCATTACCCCGCGTTTTACACCGAGCTGTACTGATGCACTGATGATGGGACTTGGGGTGATCGCTTCTGAGAACCATCTGGCGGTCCAGTCCCATTTATCTGAGAATCTTGGTGAAATTGACTGGGTGAAGGAATTGTGCCCTGATTCAGAGAACTATATGGATACCTACATAAGTGCCGGCTTGGCAGCACCCGGCAGAAAATCCATCATGGCACATTGCGTGTACTCTGATGAGCGGGAGATACGGATGATGAAGGATAATGACACCTATGCGATCCATTGTCCGCAGTGCAATATGAACATTGCATCCGGCATTGCCCCAGTGAGAAAGTGGCTGGATATAGGCGTGCATATGGGACTTGGGTCAGACGTAGCCGGAGGTGCCACACTCTCCATCTTCAGAACCATGATGGAGGCCAGACAGGTATCCAAGCTCGTCTGGAGACTGCTGGATCAGAATCTGAAGCCGCTGACCCTGGAAGAAATCTTCTGGATGGGAACAAAAGGCGGCGGCAGTTTCTTCGGCAATGTCGGCAGCTTCGAACCGGGATACGAACTTGACGCCCTTGTCCTTGATGAGAGCCGTATACCGCATCCGCAGGCCCTCACCCTCAGACAGCGGTTAGAGCGATATATCTGTTTGTCAGAGAACGGAGATCTACTACATAAATATGTCTCCGGAAATAAGATTTTTTAAACAAAAACAGTTAAACAAACCAGCTTTTAGATGCGGCAGGTGCAAAATTTATATTATATTAGGAAGAGCCCAGCCCGTTAGCAGATCCATACGCAGGTGCTTCCAACATGGCCGGTACTTAGGCATTGTTTTGTAATGCCTTATGTACCGCTGCCAATGTTGGGCAACGCGAGTGTGCCTGCGTATGGATCTGCTAACGGGCTGGGCTTTCAAAAACTGAAAAAATTTTGCACGTCGCATCAAAAGTGGAAGGAGGAGCGTTATGGGGATTGGAAAAAGCATTCAGCGTGTGGATGCCCGTGCCAAGGTAACGGGCCAGGCGAAATATACACAGGATCTGATGACACAGCCGATGATGGTGGCGAAGGTGGTACACAGTACCGTTGCCAATGGTGTTGTGACTGGATTTGATTTGGATGAGGCATTAAAAGTACCGGGGGTTATAAAGATTGTTACCTGTTTTGATGTGCCGGAGATTGATTTTTGTACGCCGGGGCATCCGTGGTCTGTGGAGGCGGCGCATCAGGATGTTCAGGACAGGCGTCTTTTGAATCAGCGGGTGCGTTATTATGGGGATGATGTGGCAGCTGTCATTGCAGAAGATGAGATTGCAGCTGTTAAGGCAGCACGACTTGTGAAAGTACATTATGAGGAATACCCGGCACTGGTGGATGTGGCAGATGCCATGGCGGAGGGAGCCGTGGCTATGCATGACAATGTGCCGGATAATATTTTGAAACATACATCTTTCGCCCTGGGTGATGAAAGCTTTGATGAAGCTGTGAAAGAAAAGGGACTTATTCTGGTGAATCAGACGTATGATACCCAGCGTGTACAGCACTGCCATATTGAACTGCCGGTTTCCTTTGCGTATCAGGACGGCAACGGCAAGATTACCGTAACCACATCTACACAGATTCCGCATATTGTCCGCCGTGTCATTGGACAGGCCCTTGGTATTCCATGGGGACAGGTCAGAGTGATCAAGCCGTATATCGGCGGCGGCTTCGGCAATAAACAGGATGTACTTTATGAACCGCTGAATGCTTTCTTAAGTTTGCAGGTGGGCGGTCGTCCGGTGAAACTGGAACTGACCAGAGAAGAAACATTTGCGGATACAAGAGTGCGTCATGCGATCCGTTTTCATATGCAGGGAGCTGTAAGACTGGACGGTACACTGGTGGCCAGAAGAGTAGAAGCTTTTTCTAATCAGGGCGGTTATGCTTCCCATGGCCATGCGATTGTTGCCAATGCCTCCAATATGATCAAGCAGCTTTATCGGGATGAAAAGGCCCTTGAATCGGAGAGCTACACGGTTTACACCAGTACAGTGGCCGGCGGCGCCATGCGTGGTTACGGTATTCCACAGGGAGATTTTGCAGCAGAGTGTCTGATGGATGATCTGGCGGCAGCCATTCATATGGATCCATTAGCCTTCCGTCTGAAAAACTGCATGGAAGAGGGATATAAGGATCCGCATAACGGCATTACATTTTACAGCTATGGCCTGAAGAAATGTATTGAAGCGGGCAAAGAGGCTGTGCATTGGGATGAAAAGCGAGCCGCTTATGCCTGCCAGACAGGCAGCAGACGCCGCGGCATCGGTATGGCGATTTTCTGCTACAAAACCGGCGTTTATCCGATTTCTCTTGAAACTGCCACATGCCGTATGGTATTGAATCAGGACGGTTCCATTCAGTTGATGATGGGAGCCACAGAGATCGGACAGGGAGCGGATACCGTCTTTACACAGATGGCGGCAGAGGTACTTGGAGTGACAGAGGACAAAGTGTATATTGTTTCCACCCAGGATACAGATGTCACACCTTTTGATACCGGGGCTTATGCTTCCAGACAGTCTTATGTCAGCGGCAAGGCTGTGAAGAAAACAGCAGAGATGATGAAGGATAAGATTCTTGAATATGCAGCCTGGAAACTGAAGATGGATCAGCAGACACTGGATATCCGCAATAATATGATTGTGACAGCAGAGGGCGAAGAACTGCTGACAATGGAGGCACTGGCGACAGAGGCATTGTACAGTCTGGAACGTTCTGTCCATATCACTGCTGAGGCCACCAGCCACTGCAAAGAGAATACATTTGCCAGCGGTGCCTGTTTTGCGGAAGTGGAAGTGGATATGCCGTTAGGCAAAGTCAATGTACTGAAGATTATCAATGTCCATGACAGCGGTATTCTGATGAATCCAAAACTGGCTGAGGCCCAGGTGCATGGCGGTATGAGCATGGGCCTTGGTTATGGACTCAGTGAAGAATTAATGTATGATGCCAAGGGCAAACCGCTGAACAACAATCTTCTGGATTACAAGCTGCCGACGGCAATGGATACACCGGAGCTGAATGTTGAGTTTATAGAATTGCAGGATCCGACAGGACCTTTCGGCAACAAAGCCCTGGGAGAACCACCGGCTATTCCGGTGGCACCGGCTATCCGAAACGCAGTTTTGCAGGCAACAGGCATTGGCTTTAATCAGCTTCCGATGGAGCCTCAGAGACTGGTGGCAGCATTCAAAGAAAAAGGACTGATATAGGCGGGGGGATGACATTATGTATGATATTGGATCATTTTATGAGGCAGCCAGTGTAGAGGATGCAATCAGGAAATTGCAGGAATGGCCGGATGCAGAGATTATTTCCGGCGGCAGTGATGTTTTGATCAAGATCAGAGAAGGCAAATTAGCAGGCCGATCCCTTGTCAGCATTCACAATATTGCGGTATTAAAAGGGGTGACAATGGAAGAAGACGGAACCATCGTGATCGGTCCGGGAACGAGTTTTTCTCATATCACGGCGCATCCGCTGGTGCAGCAGCATATTCCGATGCTTGGATATGCCGTTGATCAGGTGGGCGGCCCGCAGATCCGCAATATCGGCACCATTGGAGGCAATGTCTGCAACGGTGTGACCAGTGCGGACAGTGCGTCATCTCTGTTTGCCTATAATGCGATTTTGGAATTGACGGGCCCGGAGGGCATCAGACAGGTGCCGATTCAGGAATTTTATACAGGTCCGGGTAAAACCGTACGCCGCCATGAGGAAGTGATGACAGCCATCCGTATCAGACGCAGGGATTATGAAGGGTACACCGGATGCTACATCAAATACGGCAAGCGAAATGCCATGGAGATCGCGACCCTGGGGTGCGCCTGTTTGGTGAAGCTGTCATGGGATAAGAAAGTTGTCGAAGACATGCGGATCGCTTACGGCGTGGCGGCACCGACGCCTGTCAGATGTCCGGAGACAGAAAAATCAGTTTCAGGGCAGGCTGTTTCAAATGCATTGCTTCTTCAGACCGGCAAAGGTGTTTTAAATGAAGTGAATCCGAGAACTTCATGGCGTGCCTCGAAGGAATTTCGTCTGCAGCTAGTGGAGGAATTGGCTAAACGTGCCATGGCGCAGGCTATAAGAAATGGGGGAGGTGAGGTCGATGCTTAAGATTGTCCATATGAATGTGAATGGCAAAGCGGTGGAGTTGGCCATTGATGACAGAGAATCTTTGCTTGACACTTTGCGTAATCATCTGGGATTGACCAGTGTGAAGAAAGGCTGTGAAGTGGGAGAGTGCGGCGCCTGTACTGTACTGGTGAATGGAGAGGCCATCGACTCATGCATCTATCTGACTATGTGGGCTGAGGGCAAACATATTCTTACAGTGGAGGGACTGCAGTCACCCACAGGAGAACTCTCGGAGATCCAGCAGGCTTTCGTGGATGAGGCAGCGGTCCAGTGCGGTTTTTGTACACCGGGCATTATTATGTCTGCGGTGGAGATAATCGGAACAGGACGCAAATATACCCGGGACGAACTCCGAAAGCTCATCTCCGGGCACCTCTGCCGCTGTACAGGCTATGAAAATATATTGAACGCTCTGGAAAAAGTGGTGGGCTATTAACAATTATCTATCCGAGAATCTCATTGAAAGCTTGGGTGGCCTCTTTCATCTGTTCCTGTGTCAGGGAGGAGTAATTGACTACCAGTATATGCTGCATGGCTTTCTCCGGGTGATAGTAATATTTGGATAACGGCATAATGCGAATACCTTTGTCTGCTGCCCGCTGACAGATAATCTCATCCGTGAGTTCGGTGTCTATCTTCATCAGAAAATGCAGACCGGCGTCCTCACCTTTGATGGTGATATGATTGGAAAGAGGACTGCTTTTGATGCACTGCAGCAGCATATCCCGCTTGTCGTGATAGTGAATACGCAGACGGTTGATGTGTTTTTCAAAGTATCCTTTGTTGATAAAGGCAGCCAGTGTATATTGTTCAAAATTGGATACCGTGCAGGAATAAAACTGCATCTTGGCATAATAGGCCTTCACCAGATGTTTCGGCAGTACCATATAGCTGATACGGACGGTGGAGGCCAGTGTTTTTGTAAAAGTATTGATATAGATCACTTTTTCAAGAACATCGATGCTCTGAAGGGTTGGGATCGGCTGGCCAGTCAGACGAAACTCGCTGTCATAATCATCCTCGATAATATAGCGGGAAGGCGCTTTTGAAGCCCATCCAAGGAGTTCGTATCGTCTTCCGATAGGCATGGTGATACCCGTTGGAAACTGATGGGAAGGGGAAATATGAATGACATCGATATTTTTCTCCTCCAGTTCTGAAATCCGGATGCCGCTGTCATCCATGGCAATATAATCACAGTCCACATTGTGGCTGTTGTATATTTTGGCGATTTTGTGATAACCTGGATCCTCAATGGCGTATTTCTTGTCAAAGCCCAGCAGCTGAATGAGGATACCGTATAAATATTCCGTTCCGGCCCCGATGATAATCTGTTCCGGGGAGACGTGCAGACCGTGAAAATCCTTCAAATGTCTGGCAATGGCTTCTCGAAGCTCCAGTATACCGCCGCAGGGAGGATTGATCATCAGCTTCTGCTGACTGTCACTGAGCAGCTCCCGGATGAGCCTTGACCAGATAGAAAAGGGAAAATATTCTGAATCTGTCTGGTTGCTTGTAAAGTCTACAGCAAAATGGTGGCTTTCTTCCATATCTGCTTTCTGAATCATGGATGGGCTGTCGATGGATGAGGAAGAACCGTTGTCTTCCTCAAAGGGATGCATCTGTTCCACAGGAAGGATCGTATGGATATCGGAAACAAAATAGCCCTTTTTGGGGATAGAATAAATATAGCCTTCGGCGATTAACTGGGCATAGGCATTCTCAACAGTGATGGTGCTTATGCCCAGATTTTTGGCAAAATTTCGTTTGGACGGCAGTTTCTCTCCCATAGAGAGATTCCCGCATAATATATCATTTCGTATGCATTTATATAAATGTTCATATAAAGAATCTGACCCTGTTCCGGCAAAAGAGTAGGTAAGCATCTGACATGTAACCTCCAATCTGGCCATCTTAAATAATATCAAAATGGCTATTTATTTATGTTCAGATTTCATTATAATGGAAAAAAACTTAGATGTAAACAAAGGAGAACGAAAATCATGGCAGAAAACAGATATGAATTAAATAAACAGCAGCTGGCTATCTCTTTTCATCCGGAACTGGATGGCGATAACCGGCTGCATCAGTACTTTGTTCAGATGGTATCTTCATCTCTCAATAAAGAGAAATAGCGGTCCAGATAGATTTTGTGGGCAACAGTGATGATCATATTGCAGAGCATGGTTTTCTCGTTAGAGAAAGTGCCATGCTCTTTTTCTGTGTTATGGTCGGTATCTTTTCTGGCATCGGCCATATCTAATTGAAACACGTGCCAAAGGACCTGTTCAAATTCCTGACAAAAATAATTATAGGCGGTTTCATTATCATAGGTCTGACGCTGAATCTCAAACATCATATGGATATTGTCCAGAGAAAGCACAGATTTGGCAACAGCAATAAAGATCAGGGCAGCAATTTGATCCCGGCCGTATTGTTTTTTGACGGGATTGTTGATGATCTTCTTCTTGACATAGTTACTGATCATAGAGCCGGTGATACTGATATCTTCCAGAGGGCTTAAGTAACTGTCGATATATTTGGCGGTCTGTTCAAGGTAAAGGCCAACATCGGGAATTTCCTGATAGCGGGGAAGATGAAAATTGTGAATAGGGTCAGCCATTTTGGATAGGATATGTTCGTTCATAAAACACGCTCTTTTCTTCATTTTGTATCGTGATCGTTTGTTATTTGGGTGATTACTTAGTATGAAACAATTATGTTCATGGTTGTACTTGTTTAGTAGAAGCATAGCATTCTTTATTCCGGGTGTCAATTATAAAGATTGGAAAAATACTGATATCGGTTTTTGAAAAACTCTTGACAAAGTAATAAAAGTGATATAGTATAATTACACAAGGTTTTGAAAAACTTATAATGTTGTAATAAAGACTTTTAAAATATAAGGAGGATGTTTTATGCGGACACAGGCATTGACGAAACAGATGTATACAGCGAATTTGGATAGAGACAGAGACTTTCATTTCAGAGTGAAGGACCCGGGAAGTGCGGCAACCCATTTTATTGGATTTCTGGCAGCGGTTCTATTGACGCCGGTTCTTCTGGTGCATGCTTCAGACTGTGATGCTGATCTGATGACAATGATCGGCATGAGTGTTTTTATGCTGAGCATGATCCTTCTTTATGGTGCAAGCACATCCTATCATTCATTCGACATTTCAGAGAAGGCGAATCTGCGTTTGAAGAGAATGGATCATATGATGATTTTTGTATTGATTGCAGGTTCCTATACACCGGTTTGTCTGACTGTATTAAGAGGCAGCGTTGGTATGAGATTGCTGGCTGTTGTATGGGGGCTGGCGATTGTGGGGATGATTTTTAAGCTGCTGTGGGTGACCTGTCCAAAGTGGGTCTCATCGGTCATCTACATTGCGATGGGCTGGGTATGTGTCCTTGCGATGCCACAGCTTGTTGCAGGCTTATCATTTGGAGCATTTATGTGGCTTCTGGCCGGCGGATTGTTTTATACAGTGGGCGGCGTGATTTATGCAATGAAATTCCCTGTATTCCATAATCGTTTTCAGTACTTTGGCTGCCATGAACTGTTTCATGTTTTTGTTATGGCAGGAAGTTTGTGCCACTTTATTGTGATGTACGTTTATTTGTGCAGCTAAAGACGGTTGATGAAAATGATAGAAGAAGTTGTGATTTAAAATGAGTCACAGCTTCTTTTTTTGTGGAGTCTGTGATAGTAGTGTGATAAAATAAAAGTGATACGGTTTATAGCCGAAAAGAAAGATGGAGCAGAATATGAATGAGCAGAAATTAATTCAAAATGTGATAGAGCAGATTAAGGAGGCACAGCTGAAGCTGGGGGCGGAGAAAGAAGTGATCAGACTTTATTTTCCTATGGCGTCTATGAATGCCATCCTGGGAACCAATTATACAGATGAGCAGGAGATGCTTGCGGCGCTCAGAACAAATACAGTTTTTGATACAACGGTGCTTGGCAGATTGAAGTTTTTTATCCATGAAGGGCGATTTGAGGTGCGTGTGCCTGCGGAAGGTGCGGAGTATGTGGCAGGAGAAATCCCAGACCCGCCTTTTCTCAAAGCAATAGTCGAGCTATTTGCACATCATCACAGCTTAACAATAGAAGAAATCTGTGCCTGCTTTGCGCAGTTTGATAAAGCCTACCATTGTGAAAAGATGGCATCAGGTACGGATTTTGATTATGCGGTTTATTTTGATGATGCGGAATATGATGCCTATTATTATTGCGTCAAGATGGAAATGGGGCATACAATTTATCATCGGTTTACAAAAGAAGATTATCAGATGCTGTTGAATTAACTTGTGAATTGACTTGTATAAATACGTGCTAATCGGTTATAATATAAACAAGTAAAGGAGATGGTGAGCATGCCTAATATTAAACCAATATCGGATTTAAGAAATTATACCGATATTTTGAAGCAGGTTGACGTTTCAAAAAGAGTATATCTTACAAGAAATGGTCATGGTGAATATGGGATACTTACAATGGATGAAATTGATGAACTTGACAGGTACCGTGCAGCATATCAGCTAATTTCCAAATTGAAGAAGTCAGAGGAACGAGCTAATCTGGAAGGCTGGATTCCATCAGAAGATGTTGAAAAAGAACTGGAGGTATTTGAGTGAAGAAAATCTTATATTCTCCAAATGCGCTTGAAAAATTACAAGATATAAAATGGAATATAAGAGTCAAGTACGGTGTACAAATATCTAATAGGATTATCAAAAATATACTAAGTGCAATTAAAGAACTCAGAACTTATGAAAATAAAGGGGTTTCTGTTGCTCGTATGACAGGAATTCCATGTGAATACAGAATGATATTCGCAGAACATAATTATGTATTTTATAAGATAGAAAAACGGCGATTTTGATTATTGACATTTATAATGAAAAAGAAGATTTTATGTGGCAGTTGTTTGGAATTAAGACAATATCAGATGAAATAGAAGATTATTGGAATGAATAAAAGAGAGGATTACATATGCTTTTAATTAAAAATGGCAAGGTAGTAGACCCTGTAACAGGTGTGGATGAAGTGATGGATGTGCTGATTGACGGCGCACATATTGAGGAGGTAGGACACAATCTGTCAGCGGCAGGTGCAGAGGTGATTGACGCAACAGGACTTGTTGTGACACCCGGATTTGTTGATACGCATGTTCATTTCAGAGATCCGGGACAGACTTACAAGGAGGATATTCTGACTGGGGCGGCAGCAGCGGCTAAGGGTGGCTTCACAACGGTTGTGTGCATGGCCAATACAAAGCCGACGGTAGATAATGTGGAAACATTAAAGTATGTTCAGGAAAAAGGCGAAAAGACCGGTATTCATGTGCTTCAGGCAGCAGCCATCAGCAAAGGCTTAAAAGGTCAGGAGATGGTAGATATGGATGCGCTGGCCAAAGCCGGAGCTGCAGGTTTCACAGACGATGGGATTCCGATCATGGATGAGAAGCTTTTGCTGGCGGCCATGGAGAAAGCAAGAGATCTGGATATGCCGATCAGCCTGCACGAAGAAGACCCGCTGTTTGTGAAACAGGCCGGTGTGAATCAGGGAAGGATTTCTGAACAGCTGAATTATGGCGGCGCATCCAGAACAGCGGAGGATGTGATGGTAGCCAGAGACTGTATGTTGGCATTGCATACAGGGGCACCGGTCTGTATCCAGCACATCAGTTCAGCGAATTCTGTGGCGCTTGTCCGCATGGCAAAGAAAATGGGGGCCGATATTCATGCAGAAGCAACTCCGCATCATTTTACACTGACAGAGGACGCTGTACTGAAATACGGTACATTGGCACGTATGAATCCGCCGGTTCGTACAGAAAACGACAGATTAAAAATTATTGAGGGATTGCAGGATGGCACCATCGATCTGATCGTGACAGACCATGCCCCTCACAGCACAGAAGAAAAGGAAAAGCCGCTGGCGGAAGCACCAAGCGGTATCACAGGCCTTGAAACTTCTCTTGGTCTTGGCCTGCTTTCACTGGTTGAACCGGGACATCTGACGCTGATGCAGCTGATGGCTTGCATGAGCAAAAATCCGGCTGAGTTTTATCGTATGATTCCGGGCAGTGTGAGCCAGGATGCACCGGCTGATCTTGTAATCTTTGGTGAAAAAGAGCACTGGACAGTGGATCATTTTGCGTCAAAGGCATCTAACAGTCCTTTTAAAGGATGGGAGCTGCCGGGTAAGATTCACTATACAATCTGTGCCGGAAAGATTGTTTATCAGGATTAATACAACCGATATTCAAATAGGATGAAGACCACAGTAAGGCAATAATATGAAATGTGCAGTGAATTGAAAAATTCATCAGATGAGAAATATTCCGAGGCTTTTTTCGATAGTATAACAAGTAGTGAGTATACATTGAATTTTTCCAGCAGTGATTTTGCTGAAACAACATCTGAGAAAGGTGATGCAGTCATCGTAGAGTGCAACGGCCTTTCTTATGAACTTACAGTAGACGGGGAAGATTGGCAGAAAATAGCTGATTTTCTGGATAGTATTTCCAAATAGATAGAACAAAATATTGAATTGATGAGGCTTGAATGGCAAGGTGTGCTGTTCAAGCCTTCGTTTTTAGACAGAAAAATTAAAAAAAACTACTTGCCAACTTCTGCTAATTATGTTATAGTATCAAAAGATTTGAATATCAAATTATTTTAAATCAAAAAGATTTTGTATTAAAACTAAAATTCAAAACAGTTATTTGACAGATGGAGATGAACTATGAGAGGCAGGATATGCGGCACGGGTTCTTATTTGCCGGAGAAATATTACGATAATAATGATATTGCGAAGATTGTTGAGACCAGTGATGCATGGATTCGCGAACGGACCGGGATTGTCCGGAGACACATTGCATCCGGATACGAGACCACGGTGAGTATGGCGGTGGAGGCCGGGAGACGGGCCCTTGAGAATGGCCATGTGCTGCCGGAGAAAATCGATATGATTCTGGTATCCACCATTACGCCGAATGCTGTGATTCCCGGTGTGGCTTTTCAGGTTCAGGCGGCTCTGGGGGCAGACCGGGCAGTATGTTTTGATCTCAGTGCAGCCTGCAGCGGATTTGTCTTTGCTTATCAGACGGCTCAGGCGTATATTGCGGCGGGGCTGTATCAGACAATTCTGCTCATCGGCAGCGAGACGCTGTCAGCCATCAATAACTGGGAGGACCGAAGCAGCTGTATCCTGTTTGGTGACGGCGCCGGTGCAGCCGTTGTTCAGGCTGAAGAAGGAGGGCTTTATCCTTCGGTTGCAGGCTCTGATGGCACCATGGGGCATGTATTGGCTTGTGAGAGCCGTGTGCAGAATGACTGGCAGCAGAAGGAAGCAGACCGTAAGACCTACATTGATATGGACGGCACGGCAGTTTTTAAGTTTGCGGTGAGAAAGATGCCGGAGATGGCAAAGTCTTTGATGACACAGATGCATTGCACAGAGGCAGACATTGACTGGTTTATCACCCATCAGGCCAATGAGCGGATCATTGAAGCCATAGCAAAGCGGTTAAAATCGGATATCGCGAAGTTCCCGATGAATATCGCGGAATGTGGCAATACTTCATCCGCCAGCATACCGATTCTTTTGGATGAGATGAACAGAAGCGGTCAGCTTAAGGATGGACAGAAAATCATTATGGCCGGTTTTGGTGCCGGTTTGTCATGGGGCGCCGTCTATATGGAGTGGCATGCATAATTCATATCTGAAGCGGTGATGCATAATTCATCTCAGGGCGGTAGGTGTCATCAGATGCGGGATGCATTTTATCTTCGGATGGGGTACAGACAGAAGTTATGTATTGAAATGTTTAATAATAAAAATTAAAAATATGTAACTGTTCAGAGCCAAGCAAAATTTCAAAAAACAGGTATAAAATGCTTGCATTTTTAAAACTGTTTTTGAAATTTTATTTGGCGGATACGCCACACCGACGAAATGCGTAGCATTTTGGAGGCTGGCTCTGAACAGTTACAAAAATATATATTATTAATGAAAAAGGAGAACAAAATTATGTTAGAGAAAGTAATCGCAATTGTAGCAGAAGGACTTGGAGTAGAAGCAGGTAATCTGAATGCAGAGACAACATTTGAATCTCTCGGGGCAGATTCCCTTGACCTGATGGATATGGTCATGAATTTTGAGGATGAATTCGGTATTGAAATTGATGCAGATTCCATGGGCACCTTAAAGACCATCGGTGATGTGGTGGATTATCTGACAGCTCATCAGAACTAAGAAAGACAGGGTAATAGCTGAATAGAAGAATAACAGCAGGAAAACAGAATGCTGTATTGACGGAAAAGACAGACATCAAAACAGACAGAAAGAGGTTGTAATATGAAGACGGAAGTAACCGAATTGCTTGGAATAGAATATCCGATTATCCAGGGCGGCATGGCCTGGGTTGCTGAGTATCATCTTGCAGCCGGCGTATCAAATGCCGGTGGACTTGGACTGATAGGCGCAGCCAGTGCGCCGGCAGAATGGGTGCGTGAACAGATCCGGTCAGCGAGAAAGCTGACAGACAGACCTTTTGGGGTCAATATTATGCTGATGAGTCCTTATGCGGATGAAGTCGCGAAAGTCATTGCGGAAGAAGGCGTGAAGGTCGTAACAACCGGCGCCGGAAGCCCTGAGAAATATATGCAGATGTGGAAAGAGGCTGGTGTGAAAGTCATCCCGGTGGTGGCTTCCACAGCACTTGCAAGAAGAATGGAACGCTGCGGCGCAGACGCAGTGGTGGCTGAAGGTTGTGAAGCCGGCGGTCATATTGGAGAGAACACAACAATGGTCCTTGTGCCTCAGATTGTGGATGCAATGAAGATTCCGGTTATTGCAGCCGGTGGTATTGCGGATGGCCGTGGCATGGCAGCAGCCTTTATGCTGGGGGCTAAAGCGGTTCAGCTGGGAACAGCCTTTGTTGCAACAGAGGAATCACAGGTCCATGAGAATTATAAAAAAGCCATTATCAAGGCAAAAGATATCGATTCCCGTGTAACAGGAAGAACAGCAGGACATCCTGTCAGAGCATTGAGAAATCAGATGACAAAGAAGTATCTGGAACTGGAAAAATCCGGAGCAGGATTTGAAGAACTGGAACTTTTGACCCTCGGCGGTTTAAGAAAGGCTGTCGTGGAGGGAGATGTGGTGAATGGCAGTGTCATGGCTGGGCAGAGTGCTGCCATGGTCAAAGAAGTGATGAGCTGTCATGATCTGATCCGGAAACTGGTGAGAGAGACAGAAGAATGCTTTGGGAGAAAATATTATGAATAAAATAGCGTTTATTTACCCGGGACAGGGTGCCCAGAAAGCGGGAATGGGCAAAGATTTTTATGCATACAGCCCTCTGGCGGCGGAGATTTATGATAAAGCCTCAGAGATTTTAAATATAGATATGAAAACACTGTGCTTTGAAGAGAATGATTTATTAGATCAGACGGAATATACACAGGCGGCTATGGTCACCACATGTCTGGCAATGACAGCTGTTTTAGAAGATGCAGGCCTTCACCCGGATGTGACAGCCGGATTAAGCCTCGGTGAATATTGTGCCATTGCAGTGGCCGGCGGTATGACAACGGAGGATGCCATTCGTCTTGTACGCAAAAGGGGCATTTTCATGCAGAATACCGTGCCGAAAGGCGAAGGTGCCATGGCGGCTGTTATCGGTGCAGAAACAGAGCTGATTGAAAAATGTCTTGCACCGATTGAGGATGTAAGCATTGCCAATTACAACTGCCCGGGACAGATTGTTATTACCGGCAAGAAATTGGCAGTGGAACAGGCGGTGGAAGCATTAAAAGCAGCCGGTGTCAGAAGATGCGTTATGCTCAATGTCAGCGGACCGTTCCATTCACCGATGATGATTCCGGCCGGCGAAGCGCTGGATCAGGAGATGACAGATATGCAGTGGTCAGAACTGAAAATCCCTTATGTGACCAATGTCACAGCGGAATATGTCACCGATATTCAGGAAACAAGAGCTCTTCTGGCAAAACAGGTAGCTTCCTCTGTCAGATGGCAGGCCTCTATGGAGCGAATGATCGCCGATGGCGTGGATACATTTGTTGAAATCGGACCGGGAAAGACACTGGCAGGTTTTATGCGGAAAATTAACCGTAATGCAAAAGTTTACACAGTGAATACGGTGGAGGACGCACAGAAAGTTATTGAAGAACTTAGACAATTAATCATTTGATGTGGGATAGAAACAGGAGAACGAAATGGGAAAATTTGATGGGAAGACAGCAGTTGTGACCGGTGCTTCCAGAGGTATCGGACGGGCCATTGCTAAAAAACTGGCAGCTTGCGGTGCGACAGTAATTATTAATTACAATGGTTCAGAAAGTAAGGCTGCGGCGGTACAGCAGGAGATCATAGATGAAGGCGGAAGGGCGGATATTTTTCAGTGCAATGTCAGTGATTTTGCAGCCTGTGAAGCTTTTTTCAAGGCCGTGACAGAAAAATACGGCCGGATTGATTTTCTGATCAATAATGCAGGCATCACGAAGGACGGACTGTTGATGGCTATGAAGGAAGAAGATTTTGACAGTGTCATCGATGTGAATCTGAAAGGCACCTTTCACTGTATCCGGTTTGCAGCCAGACAGATGATGCGTCAACGCTATGGACGGATTGTCAATATGGCTTCTGTCGTGGGTGTGGCCGGCAATGCAGGACAGGCCAATTATTCAGCTTCCAAGGCAGGTGTCATCGGCCTGACAAAATCCGCAGCCAAAGAACTGGCTTCCAGAGGCATTACGGTGAATGCTATTGCTCCGGGAATGATTGAAACGGATATGACGGCAGATCTGGCAGATAAAGTGAAGGATGAGATGATGAAGCAGATTCTGCTGAAGCGCTTCGGACAGGCAGAGGATGTGGCCAATGCGGCAGCCTTTCTGGTGTCGGATGAAGCGGCTTACATAACGGGACAGGTGCTGCATGTGGACGGCGGAATGGTGATGTAGGACAGCTGCGGTGTGCAGATCGAGTTTGCTGTTTGTGAATAGATATTAGATTGGAGTAAATGATGGAAAAGCGCAGAGTAGTGATTACAGGTATGGGTGCAGTGACACCTATCGGCAATAACGTAGAGACTTTCTGGAAAAATGTCAAGGAAGGCAAAAACGGTATCGGATCAATTACCAAATTCGATACCACAGATTATAAAGTAAAAATTGCAGCAGAGGTCAAGGATTTTTCAGCGAAGGAGCTGATGGATTTCAAGGCAGCGAAGCGTATGGAGACTTTTTCACAGTATGCGGTGGCAGCAGCAAAGGAAGCCTGTGCGGATGCCGGCTTTAATATTGAGGAAGAAGATCCTTATCGCTGCGGCGTGATCATCGGTTCCGGTGTGGGCAGCCTGCAGCAGGTTGAAAAAGCCTGCCAGACCATTGAGACAAAGGGACCGGGCAGAGTGAATCTGCTGCTTGTACCGATGATGATCTCCAATATGGCGGCAGGCAATGTGTCAATCCAGCTTGGTTTAAAGGGCAAGTGTACTAATGTGGTGACAGCCTGTGCCACAGGAACAAACTGTATAGGTGATGCTCTTCGCACTATCCAGTATGGGGATGCGGAGGTAATGTTTGCCGGCGGTACAGAGAGCTGCATCTGCCCGACAGCGGTTGCAGGTTTTACAGCACTGACAGCTTTAACCACAGCCCAGAACCCGGATCGTGCATCCATTCCTTTTGACAAGGAAAGGGGCGGTTTTGTTCTTGGTGAAGGTGCCGGCGTAGTGGTACTGGAAGAGTTAGAGCATGCCAAAGCAAGAGGTGCCCATATTTATGCAGAGCTGGTGGGCTATGGTGCTACAGGCGATGCTTATCATATCACATCCCCTGCAGAGGACGGCAGCGGTGCCGCCAAAGCTATGGAACTGGCTATGGAAGAGGCAGGTATTGCTCCATCTGAAGTACAGTATATCAATGCCCATGGTACAGGTACCCATCACAATGACCTTTTTGAGACAAAGGCAATTAAGGAGGCTTTTGGCGAGGATGCCAAAAATCTTGTCATCAATTCGACGAAATCCATGATCGGTCATCTTTTGGGGGCTGCCGGTGCGGTGGAAAGTATTGTTTCAGTGAAGGCTATTGAAGAGGGATTTATCCACCAGACTATCGGAACGAAAGAACTTGGCGAGGGCTGTGACTTAAACTATGCCATTGACGGACCTGTAGAGAAAGATATTCAGTATGCCATCAGCAATTCCCTCGGGTTTGGCGGACATAATGCGTCCCTTCTTTTCAAGAAGTATGAAGGCCAGGTGTAAAAATGGAATTAGATGAACTTTTAAAATTGATACGGGCCGTGTCAGATTCAGAACTGACGGGTTTTAAATATGAAGCGGAGGGTGTGTGTCTGAACCTGAAGAAGGAAAAAGAAGTGGTGACAGCGGTACAGACATTGCCGGCGGCCGGTGTCAGCCAGTCAGTGATGCCGATGCAGGCAGCTGCAGCATCAGCAATGTCAGAAGCTTCAGCAGATTCAGAGGAGAAGGCAGCCGGAACAAAAGAGGCAGAGCAGAAAGGTTTTCTTGTGAAATCACCGTTGGTGGGCACATTTTATGCCGCACCTGCTGAGGATGCAGCCCCTTATGTAGCTGTGGGTGATACGGTGAAAAAAGGTCAGACAGTGGCTATTGTGGAAGCCATGAAGCTGATGAATGATATTGAGAGTGATTTTGACGGCACAGTGGCTGAAATTTTTGTGGAAAACGGTGAGATGGTAGAATATGGCCAGCCGCTGTTCAGAATTGCCTAGGTTGTATAGAATTGCCTGGGCTGTGCAGATAAGTACTGAACTGATTTTGTAATATATAAGAAAGAAGTTAGATCAATGAAACATCTTGGAATTAATGAGATTAAAGAGATTCTTCCGCACAGACATCCTTTTTTGCTGGTGGATTATATCGAAGATTATGAACCCGGCGAATATGCTGTGGGCTATAAATGCGTGACATACAGAGAAGACTTTTTTGCAGGGCATTTTCCACAGGAACCGGTGATGCCCGGGGTATTGATCATCGAAGCCCTGGCTCAGGTGGGTGCAGTGGCTGTGCTGATGCAGGAAGAGAATAAAGGCAAGCTTGGCTATTTCGGCGGTATCAAAAACTGCCGTTTCAGAAGAAAAGTTGTGCCGGGAGATAAATTGAAACTGGAAGCAAGAATTATTCGTCAGAAAGGACCTGTTGTTGTGGGCGAGGCCATTGCCTCCGTGGATGGAGAAGTGGCTGTCAAAGCCGAACTGACACTGGCTATCGGGGAATAAAGATGATCAGAAAAGTTTTAATTGCCAATCGCGGAGAAATTGCGGTGCGTATCATCCGGGCCTGTAGGGAAATGGGCATAGAAACGGTGGCTGTTTATTCAGAAGCAGACAGGGAAGCCCTTCATACACAGCTGGCAGATGAAGCCATCTGTATCGGGCCGGCGCCTTCTTCTGAAAGTTATCTGAATATGGAGCAGATCATCAGTGCCACCATTGTATCCGGTGCAGATGCCATTCATCCGGGATTCGGATTTTTGTCGGAAAATGATCGATTTGCAGCTTTATGTGAGCGGTGTCATATTATTTTCATCGGACCAACCGCAGATGTCATCCGCAAACTCGGCAATAAATCCAATGCCAGAAATACGATGATCGCGGCAGGGGTACCGGTGATCCCGGGAAGCAAGGAACCCTTGTATCATGCAGAAGAAGCATTGGCCATTGCAGAAGAAGTGGGGTATCCGGTCATTGTCAAGGCGGCCCTTGGCGGCGGCGGCAAAGGCATGCGTGTGGCTTATCATCAGGATGAACTGGAAAATGCTTTTATGACAGCCCAGAAGGAATCTATGGCAGCTTTTGGCGATAATACTATGTATCTGGAGCACTTTGTGGAGCATCCGAAACATATCGAGTTCCAGATTCTGGCGGATAGTTATGGTCATGTGATCCATCTGGGCGAGCGTGACTGCTCCATCCAGAGAAATCACCAGAAGCTGATTGAAGAATCGCCTTGTGCCATTATGAGTGATGCACTGCGTCAGAAAATGGGGGAAGCGGCGGTAAATGCGGCAAAGGCTGCAGGGTATGTCAATGCGGGAACCATTGAGTTTTTGCTTGAAAAAACCGGCCGTTTTTATTTTATGGAAATGAATACCCGTATTCAGGTGGAGCATCCGGTAACAGAGTGGGTAACAGGGATTGACCTCATCAAAGAGCAGATCCGTATTGCCGACGGGCGGGAACTGTCCTATACTCAGGAGGATGTGAAGTTGACGGGACATGCCATTGAATGCCGTATTAATGCGGAAAATCCTTATAAAGGTTTTCGGCCGTGTCCGGGAAAAATCACAGATATGTATCTCCCCGGCGGCAAAGGCATACGTATTGATTCAGCCATTTACAGCGGTTACGAAGTACCACCGTACTATGACAATATGCTGGCGAAGCTGATCGTATTTGCGAAAAACAGAAATGAAGCCATCACCAAAATGTGCAGTGCCCTGGGTGAAGTGATTATTGAGGGCATTGATACCAATGTAGATTATCAATATGAGATTTTAAATGATCCGGATTATCAGAGCGGTGATTTTGATATTGAATTTATTGCAGATAAAGAGGAACAATTGCTGAACCATCGTTATGCAGCTGAAGGGTAAAATGTTTTGCAGTGTGGCAGGAAACATTGATGATTCCGGGCAATAAAAAATGATTTCGGATGCCGATAGGAAAAAGCTGCCGGTGGATGTCTGGGGTTGGAAAAAGCTGATTGCTGGTGACGGGCAATGAAAAAGGTCGGTGACGTGACAGGATGACAGGAGGGATGAACAATGAAGCTTGGAAATATGTTTAAAAAGACCAATCAGAAAAATTACATTACATTGACAAACAGGAAGGCCAATGTTCAAAACTCCGGGGAGTCATCACCGGAGGTGCCTGAAGGGCTGATGCGCAAATGCAATGCCTGCAGAGCGGTGGTATTGGCAGAAAGTATTATTGGTAATCAGTATATTTGCCCGAAATGCGGCAACTATTTTAGTGTACCGGCAAGACGCCGCATCGAGATGCTGGCAGACGAGGAAAGTTTCAAGGAATGGGATACAGGCCTGACATCCGGAAATCCGCTGCATTACAAAGGCTATGAAGATAAGGTTGAAGCTCTTCGTGAGAAGACCGGCCTTGATGAAGCGGTGACTACCGGCCTTGCCAGGATTGGCGGTCATGAAGTGGTACTGGCCGTGTGTGACAGTCATTTTATGATGGCCAGCATGGGCAAAGTTGTTGGTGAAAAGCTGACACGGGCCATTGAAAGAGCCACAGAGCGAAAGGTGCCGGTGATCATAGTTGCATGCTCCGGCGGAGCCAGAATGCAGGAAGGTATCCATTCTCTGATGCAGATGGCGAAAACATCTGCCGCCTTAAAAAGACATCATGATGCGGGACAGCTCTATATCGCGGTTCTTACAAACCCCACAACCGGTGGTGTTACAGCCAGCTTTGCCATGCTGGGGGATATTATTCTGGCAGAACCGAATGCACTCATCGGTTTTGCGGGACCAAGAGTCATTGAGCAGACCATCGGACAAAAGCTGCCGAAGGGTTTTCAGCGTTCAGAATTCCTGTTAGAGCATGGTTTTATTGATCAGATTGTAGAAAGAGAACACCTGAAGAATCGTCTGGAGCATCTTCTGTCACTGCATCAGAAAAATCCTGAGGCGGAGCAAAGACTCAGAAACTATAAGGAAGTGTCAGCGTCATCTGAGAATCCGGATCTGAATATGAGTGAAGGATTTTCTATTGCGAAAAAAGATGAAAAGAAATCTGCCTGGGACAGAGTGCTGGCTTCCAGAAAGAAGGAAAGACCTGTCGGCACAGAATATATAGAAGATTTATTTTCAGATTTTACAGAGCTGCATGGTGACAGATACTTTGGTGATGATCTGGCCATTGTAGGCGGTATCGCCAGATTTCACGGAATGCCTGTGACTGTCATTGCCCAGGAAAAGGGACGCAATACAAGAGAGAATGTCCTGCGCAACTTTGCCATGCCGTCACCGGAGGGCTATAGAAAGGCTCTGCGTTTAATGAAACAGGCAGAGAAATTTCATCGACCGGTCATCTGTTTTGTCGATACACCGGGTGCCTTCTGCGGCATGGAAGCAGAGGAGCGCGGGCAGGGAGAAGCGATTGCACGCAATCTCTTTGAAATGTCCGGTCTTAAGACACCGGTTCTGTCAATCGTGATCGGTGAAGGCGGCAGCGGCGGTGCGCTTGCGATGGCAGTGGCCGATGAAGTGTGGATGCTTGAGAATTCTATTTACTCCATACTCTCACCGGAAGGCTTTGCAAGTATCCTCTGGAAGGACAGCCATAAGGCGAAGGACGCGGCGGCGGTGATGCGTCTGACAGCGGCGGATCTTCTTAGGCATGGTATGATTGAACGTGTTTTTGAAGAACCGGAAGCATTGACAATCGAAACACTGCCAGAATTGACTTTAAAAATGGATCAATGCATGAAAGCGTTTTTCAAAAAGCAGTTGTCCATGACAGGCGATGAAATTGCAGAGATGAGATATCGGAGGTTCAGGGCATTATGATGACATATCCAGAGTTAAAAATTGGTGATCTGACAGCCAAAAAGCCGATCATTCAGGGCGGCATGGGCATCGGCATTAGTCTGTCAAGGTTGGCGGGTGCAGTGGCGAAAGCCGGAGGCGTCGGTGTGATTTCGACGGCCCAGATTGGTTTTCGGGAGCCGGATTTTGAAGAACATCCGGCGGAAGCCTGCCGAAGGGCCATCGGCAAAGAGCTTGAAAAAGCGAGACAAATAGCGCCAAACGGCATCATTGGTTTTAATATTATGACAGCATTAAGAGACTTTGAGGGACATGTACGGGCAGCTGTAAAAGCGGGTGCGGATCTGATCATCTCGGGTGCGGGACTGCCCCTTGATCTGCCGGGACTGACAGCAGAAAGTCAGACCAAGATTGCACCGATTGTATCAACAGAACGTTCGGCGGCGGTTATCCTGAAATACTGGGACAGAAAATATCATCGTACAGCGGATCTTGTGGTGATCGAGGGACCGAAAGCCGGTGGGCATCTCGGTTTTAGTCGTGAACAGTTGGAAGAATATGCTGAATATGATGATAAAGAATATGCCGAAAAAAGTTATGATGATGAAGTGAAAAAAATCATGGCTGTTGTCAGAAAATATGGTGAAAAATACGGTTGTTCAATTCCGGTCGTACTGGCCGGCGGCATTTATGACAGAGCAGCGGCAAAGCATGCTTTTAGCCTTGGAGTGGATGGCATTCAGGTTGCTACGCGTTTTGTAACGACAGAAGAATGTGATGCAGATATCCGTTACAAAGAAGCTTATATCCGGGCAAATAAAGAAGATATTCAGATTGTGAAAAGTCCTGTGGGGATGCCGGGCAGGGCCATTATGAATCCTTTTATGGAGCGGGTGATGGCCGGTGAAAGGATATCACCGAAGAAGTGCCTGCTCTGCATGAAGGGCTGCAAGCCTTCGGAAATTCCTTATTGCATTACGGAGTCTCTGCTCCATGCGGCAAAGGGTGAAACTGATGAAGCACTATTATTCTGCGGTGCTGATGCTTGGCGGGCTGAGAAGATAGAGACAGTGGAAGAAGTGATGGACGACTTACTGCAGGCATAAAGATGAATCCTGATGAAAAGTTGAAGAACTATATCAATTTTTCATCAGGATTTTTGTATTAGGTGATGCACAGATTTGAAGTATAAAGACAGCAGAATGAAGGAAATGTTCGACAGATGAATAAATTGTTCTAAAAATAATAAGAGACATTTTTGTACGATGTATTGACAAACAAAATTTAAGGGACTATAATCTGCTTCAGAAAAAAGAGAAAAGTCTATGAAGGGGCAAGCGGCGTGTGCTGACTTGCTTTTTATTATAGAATAGGAGTGGATTGTATGACTATAAGTCTAATTTTAACAGAACAAATTATAAAACTTTTTATTATCCTGATGATCGGCTTCATCATGGTCCGACTCGGCCTTTTAAAAGTTTCCGACAGTAAAAGTATTTCTGTTCTACTTGTGTATTTAGTGCTTCCATGTATGATTATCAATTCATTTCAGATTGAATACACACCGGAGGTGTTGAAAGGATTGATTTTTACTGTTGCAGCTGCTGTGATTGCCCATATTGTCTTTTTAATCCTCACAGCAATTTTAAAAAGGCCGCTACATCTTGATATGGTTGAAGAACTGACGACGGTTTATACGAATGGCGGTATTTTGGTTGTTCCGCTGGTCAAGGCGCTTCTTGGTACAGAGTATGTTATTTATTCCTGCAGTTTTCTGGCTGTGCAGATGATTCTGATCTGGACACACGGCAGGCATAAAATGTGCAATGAGGAAAGACTTTCCTTAAAGAAAATATTTTGGAATGCTAACATTGTAGCAATTTGCATTGGTGCATTTCTGTTTATCACAAAGATTGAGTTGCCGGATGTGATTGGCGGAACCATTGATATGCTGGCAGAAATGATCGGGCCAATCGGTATGTTATTAGCAGGTATGGCAATTTCTGAAATTCCATTCAAAAAAATATTCATGGAAAAAAGAAATTATCTGGCCGTTTTACTCAGATTGTTTATCTATCCTCTTGTCGTACTTATTGTGTTCAAAGTGCTGGATTTGACGGATTGGATCGCGGACGGAAAGAATCTGCTGCTGATTGTCTTTCTTGCATGTGTCACACCGGCCTGTGCAACAGTTACTTCCATGGCACAGCTTTATGATAAGAACAGTGCAGAGGCCAGCCTGTTTTATGTGCTGACCACACTTTTTTCAATCATCAGTATGCCGTTGATGATTCTTGTATTTGAAATTTTCTGTTAACGAAAAATTTTTATCCGAGAGACACGTCCAGGATCATCATCAGACTGAATCCGACAGCAAAACACAGGGTGCCCACATCAGAGTGGCGTCCCTGGGACATCTCGGGGATCAGCTCTTCGACGACAACATAGAGCATAGCGCCGGCGGCGAAACTCAGCAGATAAGGCAGGGCCGGAAGAATATAATGGGCAGCCAGAATTGTCAAAATGCCGCCGACAGGTTCCACGATACCGGAGAGGACACCGCCCACAAAGGCTTTGCTTTTCTTCATACCTTCGGCGCGAAGGGGCATGGATATGATGGCGCCTTCCGGAAAATTCTGGATAGCGATGCCAAGGGATAATGCCAGTGCACCGGCGGCGGTGATGGTTGTGCTGTCTGAGAGATAACCGGCATAGACTACGCCCACGGCCATACCCTCCGGGATATTGTGCAGCGTCACAGCCAGTACCATCATGGTTGTGCGCTGAAGTTTGCTTTTCGGTCCCTCAGCCTGATCGCTGTTCTGATGCAAGTGGGGAATGATGTGATCTAAGAGAAGCAGAAACAGGATGCCGATCCAGAAACCGATGGCCGCGGGAAGAAAAGACAGCTTTCCCATGGATGCGGATTGTTCAATGGCAGGAATGATCAGGCTCCATACGGATGCAGCCACCATAACACCAGCGGCAAAACCGGTTAATGCCCGTTGAATTTTGTCACTTAACGTATTCTTCATGAAGAATACGCAGGCGGCACCGATGGATGTGCCGAGAAAAGGAATTAAAATACCATAAAATATATTCAGATTCATATATCAGACCTCCAATCCCTGAGTATGAAATATATAGATAGTTGTATGTGTAATTGCTTAAAGCAATTCTAATTAGTTGATACTAACCACGAAATTACTATAGCACGACTTTACCTAATTGACAACAGGTCAGTGTGGTGTAAAACTTCAGATTGACAAAATTTGTCAATGATGGTATGATGGTTGTAATAAATTGGCCTGTATGAAGCGGGCGCGTGATGTTGAATGAAGAACAGCAGATAGGAATGATGCTGATAGCAGAAGGTTATCGAAGAGAGAACGAAGATAAATCGTTGATAACAGATAGAGAGAATGTACGAAGCATTTCTGATTTTTTATATGAATGAAGAATCAGAAGTGTTTTTTTTGTGTCTTCTGCTAATCAGAAAGGGGATGTATTTAATCTTTAGTGGGATGAACAAAGAGGCATTTTGCACCCTGAAGTTAAATAAAAACAACAATGGAGGTTATTTATGAAGAAGAGAATGGGAAAGGCAGCTGCGCTTTTGATGGCTGTGACAATGGTTTGCGGCATGCTTGCAGGTTGTGGAAGTAATGGCAGTGAGAAGGCACCGGAGACAGCTAAGGCGCAGACAGAAGCAGGCGCAGCTGAATCAGGTGAAGCCAGAGAAGGCGGCGGAACAATTGTTTATGGATCGAATGACTATACAAGGATCAATCCGGCGATGGATGAGCACGGCGAGATCAATGTTCTGATTTTTGATGGTTTGACAGACCATGACGGCAATAATGAGGTTGTTCCGAGACTTGCGAAGTCCTGGGATTATGATGAAGAGAATTCTACATACACTTTCCATCTGGAAGAAGGTGTGAAGTGGCATGACGGCGAACCTTTTACAGCCGAAGACGTTAAGTTCACAATCGAAGCCATCATGGATCCGGCCAATGAATCAGAGAATGCACCAAACTACGAGGATGTGGAGAGCATCACAGTCATTGATGATCATACAATAGAATTCAAGCTTTCAGCACCAAACGTGGCATTTTTAGATTACATGACGATGCCGATTCTGCCGAAGCATCTGCTGGAAGGTGAGAATATGCAGGAATCCGATTTCTTCAGAGCGCCTGTAGGTACAGGCCCTTTCAAGCTGGCTAAATGGGATGAAGGTCAGCAGATCGTGCTTGAGAAGAATGAAGACTATTTTGCAGGACCTGCGAAGATTGATTCTATCATCTTCAAGATTGTCAGTGATGACAATACGAAGGCTTTACAGCTTAAGTCCGGCGAGTTGAACCTGGCGCAGGTAACACCGAAGGATGCAGTGACTTTTGAAGGCGACGATGCTTACAATGTTTACACGATGAGCACATCTGATTACAGAGGTATCTTGTACAATTTCAGAAATGAATACTGGCAGGAGAATGCAGATCTGATCCCTGCGATCAACTACTGTATCGACCGTCAGGCGATTATTGATGCTGTTTTATTGGGACACGGCCAGATCGCTTATGGACCATTACAGAAGAACAAATACAACTGTGAAGATGTTGAAAAATATGATTTCAATCTGGACAAGGCAGCAGAAGCATTTACAGCAGCAGGCTGTGAGAAAGATGATGAAGGTTACTGGACAAGAGACGGCAAGAGAATTGGTTTCACAATTGATGCGACACCTTCAGATCAGGTAAGAATCGACATGGCTCAGATCGCTGCACAGCAGTTAAAAGAGGCTGGACTGGATGTCAAGGCTGAAGTACCGGCTGAAGGTATTGACTGGGGCGGTCAGGAATGCTGTATCATCGGATGGGGTTCACCGTTTGATGCGGATGACCACACATACAAAGTATTTGGTACAGATAAAGGTGCCAACTACAATGGTTACTCCAATGAGAAAGTAGATGCCTACTTAAAGGCAGCACGTGAGACAACAGATGAGAACGAGAGAATGGCGCAGTATGCGTTATTCCAGAAAGAGCTTGCCAAGACACCGGCTTTCACATTCTTCTGCTATATTGATGCCATGTATGTTGGCGCGAAGAATATTTCCGGTATCGATCAGAACATGGTTCTTGGTCATCACGGTGTTGGTATTTTCTGGAATGTCTGTGACTGGACAATCAGCGAATAAAGTCATATACGAAGAATGAAGGGGTTGTGCTCAGCCCCTTTTCTTCATGGTTTGAATGAAAAGGAAACGAAGATGGAATTACTAAAAGTTGAAAATCTGTCTGTGGAGATCGGACGACAGAAGGACAAGGTCAAACCTGTCAGAGATGTCTCATTTTCCCTTCACAAAGGCGAGGTGCTTGCGATTGTTGGAGAATCCGGATGTGGAAAAAGCATGCTCTGTAAGAGTGTGATCGGCCTGCTGCCAAAAAACGGTAAGATTACTGCCGGATCGATTTATGTCGCCGGGACGGACATCACACACTATACGGAACGTCAGATGGAAAAGCTGCGAGGCTCTTTCTTTTCCATGATTTTTCAGGACCCTCTTACCGCACTCGATCCGACCTATACGATCGGCAGTCAGATTGCAGAGGCGATCCGCGTACACCACAAAGATATGACGAAAGCGGAAGTGAATGCAAGAGTACTGGAACTGATGCATCTTGTAGGGATTGAGGAACCCCAGGAGAGAAAGAACCTGTATCCTTATAATTTTTCGGGCGGCATGAGACAGAGAAGTGTGATGGCCATTGCGTTGGCTTCCAATCCGAGAGTGCTTCTGGCAGATGAGCCGACAACGGCACTGGATGTGACGATTCAGGCGCAGATTCTTGACCTGCTTAGGATGATTCAGCAGGAGCTTGATACAGCGACGATCCTTGTCTCACATGATCTCGGTGTGGTGGCAAGGGTGGCTGACCGTGTCGCTATTATGTATGCCGGTAAGATTGTGGAGATCGGCACTGCAAAAGAGATTTTTTATGACCCTAGACATCCTTATACATGGGGGCTGATGCAGTCGCTGCCAGGCTTTTCAAGGGGACAGAATCGTCTGCATACGATTCCAGGCATGCCGCCGTCAATGGTGCATCTGCCCAAAGGCGATGCATTTGCGGCCAGAAATGAATATGCACTTGGCATTGATTATGAGCAGGAACCGCCGATGTTTCAGATTACGAAGACACATTATGCGGCGACATGGCTTTTGGATAAGAGGGCTCCAAAGATTGAATGTCCAATAAAAAGAGGAAGAAACGATGAGTGAGAATATTCTGGAAGTAAGTCATCTTACGCATTATTTTAAGTTAAACAAAAAGGTATCGATCAAGGCCGTCGATGACGTTTCATTTCAAGTCAGAAAAGGTGAGATATTGGGGATTGTCGGGGAATCCGGTTCCGGCAAATCAACGCTGGCCAGATGTCTGATGAATATCTATGAGCCGAAGTCCGGAAAAGTCTTGTTTGAAGGTATCGATATTTTTGATAAAAAAGCATACAGGGAGAATAAAAAGTTTCTCCAGACGCAGCGTCAGATTATTTTTCAGGATTCTGCTTCAAGTCTGAATCAGAGAATGAAGGCGAAGGATATTATCGCGGAACCGTTGAGAATTAATCATATCAGGACGGAGAGAGGCTCTGCAGAGGCGGAAGCGTCCTTTCAATTAAAATATGTCGGACTGGATGACAGTTTTCTTGAACGTTATCCATCCCAGATGTCAGGTGGTCAGAGGCAGCGGATTGCGATTGCCAGAGGATTGACCACCGAGCCGGATCTTTTGATTGCAGATGAACCGGTAGCGTCGCTCGATGTGTCGATTCAGGCACAGATCATTAATTTGTTTAAACACCTTCAGGAGGAACATGGTTTCTCTATTGTTTTTATTGCACACGATCTGTCGATGGTGGAATTTTTGTGTGACCGTGTGACAGTTATGTACCATGGAAGGATCGTTGAGTTAGCTGATACAAAATCGCTTTATGAAGAGCCACTGCATCCATATACGAAGGATCTTTTGTCAGCGATTCCTATTCCGGATCCTATATTAGAGAGAAAAAAAGTACGGCCGGATTATTCAAAGACCGTTTATGATACAGAAGGACAACTAAAAGAAGTGAAAAGAGGCCATTTTGTGTTGACAAAAGAAGGAGGAGAGGCAGTTGAAAACAAATAAAGTTGTTTATTATCTAAAAAAGCTGTTGATTTTTCTTGTCAGTATTCTGGCACTCTCAATTCTTGTATTTTTCATATCCCGTATGACGCCGACGGATCCGCTTCAGTCGTATTACGGAGAACGAACAGAGAAAATGTCTGTTGAGGAGAAAGATCGGGCGAGAGAACGTCTTGGATTGAATGATCCGATTGTTGTCCAGTATGGCAAATGGGTGCAGAATGCTTTTCACGGAGAGTTCGGTATCTCATTTAAATACAAACAGGATGTCAAAATCGTCATTGAAAAGCGAATCGGCAATACACTTATGCTCGGAGGGATTGGGTTTATTCTCACATTTGTCGGGGCCATTTTGCTTGGAGTGCTTTGTGCCACCCACGAAAACAGCTTGTTAGACCGGGCAATCTCGACAATTGGGACGATTACCAGCTGTATCCCTGAATTCTGGTTTTCACTGCTGCTCATCTTTGTGTTCAGTGTGATCTGGCATGTGCTGCCAAGTTCCGGTGCATACAGTGTTGGAAAAGAGGGCGATCTGCTGGATCGGATCCGGCATCTTATTATGCCGATGATTGTTGTTATCTTTGAACATTTGTGGTATTACGCTTATATGGTGCGCAACAAGCTGCTCGAGGAGGTGCGTTCAGATTATGTATCGCTGTTTAAATCTGTTGGCATCAACAGGCGGCGAATTGTCTTTGGTCATTGTCTGAAAAATATTATGCCGACGATTGTCAGTATTATGGCCATTTCTGTGCCACATATTATCGGCGGAACTTATATCGTTGAATCGGTTTTTTCCTATCCGGGAATCGGGATGCTTTCCTATGAGAGTGCCAGATACGGCGATTATAATATGCTGATGGTTTTATGTATGATGACCGGTATTGTTATTATTTTCTGTAATATTCTCGGACAGATTATCAATGAAAAGATTGATCCGCGAATCAAAGCGAATGAGATCACAGAAAGATCGGAGGTTTCTTATGGCGACGGACAATAATGGATTTCAGATCGTCGGTCCAAAACAGATCAGTGCCCCGGTTCTGTCAGAGCAGACAAAGCACAGGCTGCCGTCTGTTTCTTTTGCCATTCTTGGCATGATTGTACTTGGCTGTCTGCTGGCCAATGTCATTGCGACAAAGGATCCCTCTTATATGGATCTGATGAATTACACAAAGGCACCGAATCGGGAGTTTTTATTTGGCACGGACAATCTCGGACGTGATATTTTTTCTTGTATCTGGTATGGCGGCAGGATCTCACTCTCAGTCGGTGTGATCGCCACGGTGATTTCGACAGTTCTGGCGATACTGTACGGGTCTGTCAGCGGACTGGCCTCTGACATGGTGGACACGATCATGATGCGTGGGGCGGAAATCGTTTTGACAATCCCGTCCATTCTGCTTGTTATTTTTATCCAGGCTGTTTTAGGGGAGCCGACCACCTTGTCGATTGCCTTTGTCATCGGTATTACAAGCTGGTGCAGTATTGCAAAGGTTGTCCGCACAGAGGTACGGCAGCTCCGCAAAAGCGAATACATTGTTGCCTCAAAGTGTATGGGAGGATCATTTTTTCATATTCTCATCCGGCATCTCGGACCGAATTTTATCTCGGCGATCATGTTTATGGTTGTGATGAATATGCGTTCGGCCATTGTTACGGAGTCCACATTAAGCTTTATGGGCATGGGACTGCCGCTGGAAGTGATTTCCTGGGGAAGTCTGTTGTCATTGTCTGATAAAGCATTGATGACGAAAGCCTGGTGGATCATCATGATCCCTGGTTTGTTTTTGATTGTCGTCCTGTTTTGCCTGACCAATATCGGCAATTGGCTGCGAACAAGCGTCAGTCAGAAAGAGAGTAATCTGTAGTCGCCTCTGGTTTTTATGTTTAATGACTCTATGTTAAAAACGTATAAGCACGTTAATTGACAAAAGTACCGCTGCATGATATGATATTTTTATCGAAATTGCCGGTATGAAGCGGGCAGATGATTTTTTTACAGATGAGACGATATGAGATGGCAGAAGGTTATCCGGAGGGGATAACTATAGATAGAATGTACGAAGCATTCCTTGTTTTCATTATTTGAAACGGGAATGCTTTTCTTTTTGCTTTTTGCCGCAGCAACAGAATGGAGAGATGACATATGGAACAGCTTGAGACAATCAGATCTTATTGGAATACCCGTGCGGATGGTTATTCTAAATCTGTTATGGAAGAAATGGAGGATGCACAGAAAGAGGGCACTTACTGGAAGATACTGCTGGACACATACCTTCCAAAAGGGGACAATCCGAAAGTGCTGGATCTTGGATGCGGACCGGGATTTTTTACAATGCTGCTTGGTCAGAAGGGCTGTCAGATGACTGCATTTGATTATTCTGACAAAATGCTGGCGCAGGCAAAGCAGAACGCGGCTTCTGTCGGTGTAACAGCAGAGTTTGTTCAGGGGGATGCCCAGAATCTGCCCTTTGAAGATGAAACCTTTGATATGATCGTTACGAGAAATCTGACATGGAATCTGGAACATCCTGAAAAGGCTTATAAGGAATGGCTGCGTGTGCTGAAGCCGGGCGGCTGCCTGCTCAACTATGACGGCAATTATTATCTGCATTATTATGATGAGGAATACCGGAAGGAATATGAGATCCGTCAGATGCATCACGGCGATGAACACAAATATATCGGCAATGTCGATGTGAATATTATCAATCAGGTGGCAAGAGATTTGCCGTTAAGCCGCCAAAAACGTCCGCAGTGGGATATGAATCTGCTGCTTGAGATGGGCGCCAGAAGGCTTGAAACAGAAGTGGACAGAGTAACTTTTCAGGATGAGAACGGCAAAAACCATCAGGTCATCGATCATTTTATGATTTATGCGGTGAAGTAGGTGACATCAGTATGGTCAGGTATATATTAAAAAGACTGTTGCAGCTTGTCGTTGTATTGCTCGGTGTTACTTTTCTGACATTTATGATCACCCAGGCAACGCCAAGTGATGCGGCGGAGATGAAATATGTTTCCATGGGGATGATTCCTTCCACGGAACTTCTTGAGAAGACGCGGGAAGAGATGGGGCTGAATGATCCGGTGCTTATCCAGTACGGACGGTGGCTTGGCAATGTCCTGCATGGCGACCTCGGAGAATCCTCCAAGTTTGGAGAGTCTGTATGGACGCAGATGACGAGAAAGCTGCCGATGACATTGAAGCTGGCTGGGGTGTCGTTGATCGTTGTCATCGTTTTCTCTTTTCCGCTTGGAATCCTCTCAGCGGTCAAAAAAAACAAAGTGGCCGATTATATGATCCGTTTTCTTTCATTTTTTGGTGTTTCGATGCCGAATTTCTGGCTCGCACTTTTACTGATGTATATTTTTGCCGTTCGGCTTGGCTGGTTTAAGGTTGTGAGCACGAATTCCGTGCAAGGGATGATTCTGCCGGTCGCTACGCTGACGATTCCGATGATCTCAAGTTATGCCAGACAGATTCGTGCGGCACTGTTAGAAGAATTGAATGCCAATTACGTGATCGGGGCGAGGGCCAGAGGCATCCCTGAGCGACGGATTATCTGGGGACATGTTTTACCAAATGCCATTTTGCCGATTGTTACACTGCTTGGTTTGTCAGTGGGGCATCTGCTTGGTGGTGCGGCGATTATTGAGACGATTTTTTCGTGGCAGGGAATCGGCAACATGGTTGTTGAAGCCATCCGTGTCAGAGATTATCCGTTGATTCAGGGGTATGTCATCTGGATGGCGATTATCTATGTCATGGTTAATCTGATTGTCGATATTGCCTATAGATTGCTGGATCCGCAGATCCGGTTGAGAAAGAGGGTGGATTAAATTGCGCGAAGAAACGAAAATCCGCCTGAGAGAGAGAAAGTCGCAGCCACGAAAATCCATGTTCAGACCGGCGAAAACGGAAAAAGGCAAATGGCTCCGCTTTTATTGCTGCCTTGCAGCGGTCGCCTTTGTCCTTATCATTGGTTTCTTTGGCAAATATTTTGCACCATATGATCCGCTGGCAACAGATTACGCGGCGAAGCTATCCGCACCGAACGGCTGTCATCTGTTTGGTACAGACAATGTCGGAAGAGATGTTCTCTCAAGAATACTGTACGGGGCCGGCAATTCCTTTATGCTGACCTTTATCATGATAGCCATTGTCTCTGTTCTCGGAACCGTGATCGGGATCATTTCGGGTTATTTCGGTGGCTTTTTGGATACGGTGATTATGCGTCTGACGGATATACTGCTTGCTTTTCCGGATACAGTCTTTGCGATTGCCATCGTTGGCATGATGGGACCGGGGCTTTTAAATACGGTCATCGCCCTGTCCTTTGTCTGGTGGACAAAGTATGCAAGAATGGCCAGAGGACTGGCCTCTGTCATCCGGACAAAAGATTACGTTACAGAAGCAAGATTTGGCGGTGTCGGGACAGCGGGTATTCTTTTCAGATACATTCTGCCAAATATCGTGCCACAGGTTGTTATTATGGCGACATTGGATGTGGGTGGTATGATGCTGGCACTTGCGGGACTGTCATTTCTTGGTCTCGCGTCGCAGCCGCCGACACCGGAATGGGGCTATATGCTCTACGAGGGCAAATCATATTTGCAGACGGCACCGTGGATTATGCTGTTTGCCGGTCTGGCGATTTTTATAACAGTGATTGTATTCAATCTTTTAGGAGATAGTTTAAGAGACATACTGGATCCGAAGGAGAACTAAAAAAATTGGAGGTTGGTTTTATGAAGAAGATGAAAAAAGCAGCAGCATTGATGATGGCCATTGCGATGGCCTGCGGTGCCTTAGCAGGATGTGGCGGCAGCCAGTCGGCAAAGACAGCGGATTCAGCCGCAAATCAGACAACGGTAAGTGCCGAAGGACAGACAGAGGGAACAGAAGAGGCAGAAAATGGCCGGCATATCAATGTGGCATTTTTCTGGATTACATCAGATCTGGATCCGGCAAACAACTATAATGGCTGGGTTTTGAGTCGTCTTGGTGTTGGTGAATCGCTTGTGAAGCTGAATGATGAACTGAAAGTGGAAGCGTGTCTGGCAGATTCATGGGAGAATGTGGATGAAACGACATGGAAGTTCCATATCCGTGAAGGTGTGACATTCAGTAACGGCAAGGCTGTGGATGCAGAAGCGGCAAAAGCGTCGATTGAGCGTGCCGTTGCTATGAATGACCGTGCGGCAGAATATCTGAAGATAGACAGTATGGAGGCCAATGGACAGGATTTGACGATTAAAACGACAGAAGCCAATGCCGCCCTTCTTAACAATCTCGTTGAGCCGGTATTTGATATTATCGATACAACTGAAAGTGAAGAAAATATTCAGACAGCGCCCGTCTGCACAGGCCCTTATGTGGTCAGCAGCTTTACACCTGAGCAGACAGTCACGCTTGCAGCGAATCCAACCTATTGGGATGGCACAGCCGGTCTTGATACCATCACAGTGACACAGATTGCGGACGCCGATGCCAGAGCGATGGCCATCCAGTCCGGAGAAATTGATCTGACAAATACAATTGACAATACAAGTGTGACTCTGTTTACAGACAATGAAGCCTACAATGTCTCATCCATTATCAGTCCGCGTGTCAATGTAGCGTATATGAATCAGGCGGAGACGAGCCCGCTTCATGATCTTGAACTGCGCAAAGCTGTTTCCTATGCGGTCAACAGAGATGCCTATGCCGATCTGATCGGGGGAAGTGCCGCACACAGCGCCTACTCAGATTCCACACCGTTTGGCAATGATACGATCACAGCCTATACATACGATGAGGCAAAAGCAGCAGAGATTCTTGACAATGCCGGTTATAAGGATGTGAACAACGATGGTTACCGTGAAATGCCGGATGGTTCTGAATTAGTGCTGAATTATCTTCAGGCAGCTGATCATGGCTCCGCAGATTCAGCCATTCTTGCAACTGCTGTCCAGTCTGATCTGAAAAATGTCGGTATCCATATGGAAATTCTTTCAGTTGAAAATCTTTCTGATTACCAGACACAGGGCAATTTTGATCTGTATACAGCCAATGATAATTCTGCACCGACAGGTGATCCGCAGATCTGGCTTGAAACAATGTATACAGGACTTGGCACATCCGGCAAAAAGAATCTGACCGGTTTCCAGGATGACAAGATTGATGAAATTGTCAGGAAGATGTCTGAGACATTTAAGACAGAAGACCGTTATGCACTGGCCGCTGAGGCATCACAGGTGCTCAATGATGATGCAGCCAATCTGTTTCTGACCAATTCCTATCTGAATATGGTTTCGGCAGCAAAAGTAAAGAATGCCAAACAGCCAGTGGCAGATTACTACTTCATCACAAAGGATATCACAGTCGAATAACATAAAGAATAAACCAGTCAAATAACATTCAATTACGAAAAGAGGCCAGAGGATGAACGTTTTGGAGCTTGAGGATGTCAGTATTACTTATCAGAATACAAAAGAAGCAGTGAAGCATGTCAGTTTTGCTGTCCCTGAAGGAAGGATTGTTGCCATAGTCGGGGAATCCGGAAGCGGCAAGTCAACGCTCATCCGCGCGGCCATCGGCTTGCTGCCGGCAGGCGGTGTGATATCATCGGGCCGGATTCTGTTTGGTGAAAAAGATTTGGCTGCGATGACTGCGGAAGAATTGCGCCATGTGCGCGGCGAAGGGATGGCGATGATTTTTCAGAGCGCCGGAGATTATCTGAATCCGAGACGGAAAGTCTGTGATCAGTATGTGGAGACATTGCGATGTCATCAGAAAATCTCAAAGAAAGAGGGCTATGAGGCTGCAAAAAAAATGCTTGCTACGCTGAAGCTGCCGGATACAAAGCATGTCATGAACGCGTATCCGTTTCAGCTGTCCGGCGGTATGAAACAGCGTGTGGCCATTGCCATGGCGATGAGTATGCAGCCGAAACTTTTGCTGGCAGATGAACCGACCAGCGCTTTGGACGTCACTGTTCAGGCACAGGTTGTGAAGCAGATGATGGATCTAAGAGAGAAGACCGGGACAGCGATTGTCATTGTGACGCACAATATGGGTGTTGCATCCAGGATGGCGGATGATATTGCTGTGATGAAAGACGGTGAACTCAAGGAATTTGGAACGCGTGAGCAGGTTATTTACCATCCGGTGGATGACTATACGAAGAAGCTGCTGCGTGTTGTGCCGAGATTGCAGGGAGAGACAGATGGAGAATAATCAGGAAATTATATGTTTAGAGAATCTGAGCAAGACCTTTGAGCTGCGTTATCACAAAACACTTCGGGCTGTTGATGCGGTCAGCCTGTCTTTACATAAAGGTGTCTGTACAGCGATAGTCGGTGAATCAGGGTGCGGCAAGAGTACATTGGCGAGGATGGCGGCCCTTCTTGAACCGGTGACAGAGGGCGCCATTTACTATAAGGGACAACAGATTGGCGGCATAAAAGAAGGGCGTCCGATGTCCATCCGGGGTGAAGCCTTGCGCGCATACCGTCAGCATGTGCAGATGATCTTTCAGGATCCTGTGAATGTTTTCAGTCCACGCATGAAAATCGGTACATTTTTAATGGAGCCATGGATTCATTTTGAGAAGAAAACAAAGAAAGAAGCCAGAGAAATGGCACTTTATTCTTTAAGGCGTGTGCATCTTGGGGAAGAATATTTTGACAAATATCCGCATCAGCTTTCAGGCGGTGAACTTCAGCGGATTGCCATTGCAAGAGCCATTTCATTGCATCCGGAAGTGCTCATCTGCGATGAGGCGACCAGTGCACTGGATGTGTCTATTCAACAGGAAATCATGGCACTTTTAAAAGAACATCAGGATGAGACAAACTATGCGATTTTATTTATCAGTCATGACCTTGCCCTTGTGGAGAATTTCAGCCAGCAGGTTGTTGTTATGTACCTTGGACGGATTGTCGAAATTATGAACGGTGCTGCTTTCAGGATGCATGCCAGACATCCTTACACAAAAGCACTTCTTAGCTCTGTTTTTTCAATTGACGATGATCCGGACAAGGAAATCTATGTTCTGGACGGGGAAGCGCAGAGCGCGACAGGGACTATCACAGGCTGCGTTTTTTGCAATCGATGCAGTCAGGCAAAAGATATCTGCAGACGGGAGGCTCCGGTTTTAAAACCGATTCGGACAGGACATCAGGTAGCCTGCCATTTTGTCTGAGAGGCACAGAAATTCGGGCAGGAACGATGATTGCAAAATTGACTTGAATTTGATACAAAAATTTATCCATTTAAAGTGATAATTTATCAAAAAATAGGGTTGACATTCTGAAATTATATGCTAAAATTAAATCAAACTTTTGAGACGGAGATAACGTTCACATAAGCACCGTACAGAGAGCAGGAGGAGCTGAGAACCTGTGGAGACGCTGGTGAGCAAATGGACCGTTGAGGGCCAGGGGAAAGGCATTGAATATGATGCGGAGTATCTGAGGACGTAGACCGGCGTTAACGGTAGAGAATGTGTTGGCATTTTCATGATGAGTGGATTTTATAATCAATAAAGGTGGTACCGCAGATATATCTGTCCTTTGCATAGGGCGGATTTTTTTGTTTTATGGGAACTTTTTCCGAGGCGCCAACTGCAAATGATTTGCAGATAAAACAATCTGTGTGTTCTGACTGTGAAGCAAACTCCTCATAGAAAAGCCTGTATTTTAAGGAAAGATTGAAAGAGAGGTAATTTTCATGAAAAAGTTATTATCAGCAGTATGTATTTTGGCGATGACAGCAATGACACTGGCAGGTTGTGGTTCTTCTTCCACACAGGAGACGAAGGCGGCGACGACAGAAGCAGCCGTTTCCGAGGCAGCATCTGAAGCATCAGAGGCGCTTGATTCCGAAGGCGCGAAGGCCGATGGCAGTTATACAGTAGGTATCATCCAGTTAATTGAGAATGGAGCATTTAACGACATGCGTGAAGGCTTTATTGAAGAACTTCAGGCAAAAGGCTATACAGAAGATAAATTGACAGTGGATTACAAGTGTGCACAGGGGGATGCAACCAACCTTCAGACAATCGCTCAGTCTATGGCAGACGGCGATTATGATCTGGTTTGTACGATTGCGACACCAGCCACACAGGCAATGGTGAATCTTGAGACAGATACACCGGTTGTATTTATCGCTGTTTCTGCACCAGTTGCAGCAGGCGTTATCACAGATATGGATCACCCGGACAAGAATGCAACAGGTACATCCAATGCAATTCCTGTTTCTGACATTTTCGCACTGAACAATCAGCTGACACCGGATTGCAAGACATTTGGTTTCCTGTACTGCACAAGCGAAGTTAATTCTGTGAATACAATTGAAGCAGCCAAGGAATACTGTGATGCTAATGGTCTTTCTTATAAAGAAGCAACAGTGACGAATTCTTCAGAAGTTCAGCAGGCTGCTCAGTCACTGGTTGGCAGCGTTGATGCCATGTTTGTTCCGAATGATTCTGTCATTCAGGCCAGCATGACACTTGTATCAGAAGTAGCAAGAGATGCCAAGATCCCAGTATACTGCAGTTCAGCAACAACCGTTGAATCTGGTGCATTTGCAACAGTTGCTATCAGCGATAAAGGCATTGGTGGTATGAGCGCAGATATGGCAGTACAGATTCTTGAAGGCACAGCAGTTGCAGATATTCCTGCAGTCGTTGTTCCGGCATCCGCAACAGTTATTAACAACCAGACACTTGAGGCACTTGGCATTACTTTACCGGAAGATGTACAGAGTACAGCAACTTTTGTAGATGATGCAAAGTAGGATTGCAAAGTAATTCTATATGCTATATGATATGAATAAAAGAAATAGTGTTTACCCTCTGCATATGCAGAGGGTAAACGCAAGAAAAGAACAAAAATGAAAAGGACGTAGAAAAGTATGACTTTATTGATTGGCTCTTTGCAGCTTGGTTTTCTTTACAGTATTATGGTGCTTGGCATCTATATCAGTTTTAGAATCTTGAATATTCCCGATCTGACAACGGAAGGCAGTTTTACTTTCGGTCTGGCAGCATCCTCAATATTGACGGCTGCGGGCCATCCGCTGCTTGGACTTGTGGCTGCAATTATCGCAGGCGCATTGGCCGGCAGTGTGACAGGATTTCTTCAGACGAAATTGGATATTCATCCGGTTTTGGCAGGTATCCTGACAATGAGTGGATTGTATTCGATTAATCTGTTCGTGATGGGCGGTGCGTCCAATGTGACATTGCTCAATAACGATACTGTTTTCACACTGGTTTTGAAAGTCTTTCCTTTTATGTCGAAGGATGCCGTCAAATTATTTGTTGCCATTGCGGCAGTTGTGATTGTCACTGTTTTACTGACGGTATTTTTTAAGACATCTCTTGGACTTTCCATTCGTGCCACCGGAGATAATGCCGATATGGTCCGTGCTTCCTCAATCAACGTGGATGCCGTGAAGATGATCGCACTGGCAATCAGTAATGCCTGCATCGCGTTTTGCGGCGGTCTGATCGCTCAGTATCAGAGCTTTGCAGACATCAATTCCGGTGTCGGTATTCTTGTTGTCGGTTTGGCTTCTGTGATTATCGGTGAAGCTTTCTTTGGTCACAGAAGTCTGATGATCGGGTTTATTTCAGCCATTGTGGGTTCCATTGTATACCGCTATATTATTGCTCTGGCAACAAAATCCGATATGTTCCCGGCGTACATGCTGAAATTGATTTCGGCAATTATTGTGACTGTCGCCCTGGCTGTTCCGGCAATCAAAGCTAAAATGGCAAATGACAGATTAAAGAGAAATGGCATGAGAGAAAGTGATGGAGGAAGATAGATATGCTGGAAGTGATCAATGCATCAAAGACCTTTGCAAAAGGCACACCCAATGAACATAAGGCGCTGGATCATCTGAATCTGTCCCTGAAAGAGGGGGAATTTGTGACGATTCTCGGTTCTAATGGTGCCGGTAAATCAACATTATTTAATGCTATCTGTGGTAATTTTCTTCTGGATGAAGGCAGTGTGATTCTGGATGGGAAGAATATTTCCTATCTGCCGGAACATCAGCGTTCGGCTTCCATCGGCCGTTTATTCCAGGACCCGATGAAAGGAACCGCACCGAATCTGACCATTGAAGAGAATTTGGCACTGGCTTATTCCAAGAACACGAAAGGTCTTTTCAGATTTGCTATTACAAAGAAAGACCGGGAGATGTTTCAGGAGGCATTGAAGCGTTTTGATATGGGGCTGGAAGACCGTATGGCTACGAAGATCGGACTTTTATCCGGTGGACAGAGACAGGTAGTTACATTGTTGATGAGTACTATTGTGACGCCGAAGCTGCTGCTTCTGGATGAGCATACGGCGGCTCTGGATCCGGCCACAGCTGAGAAGGTGATGGCTATAACCAATGATATTGTCCATGAGCGCAATCTGACGACTCTGATGATCACCCACAATATGGGGCAGGCACTGACAACAGGCAGCCGAACCATTATGCTGGATTCCGGTGCGATTATCTTCGATATCAAGGAAGAAGAACGCAAGCATATGACAGTTTCTGATCTGCTGGATATGTATTCAGAGAAGAAAAAAGAAGAATTTGATAACGACAGGATACTGTTGAATTAAAGATAAGGAGGGGAAAAATTCCCTTCCTTTTTTAAATTCATTTCACAGGTGTATTGACATTAAAAAACAATCGCTGTATAATGTTGGACGTAAAACAGTTTGATGTGCAACAGTTTCGACGGAAACAAAATGCATATAGAACAAAGACATTCAGAAAGGAGCTATGTAATGTGCAGAAAGGACCTGCCATGCAGGGAAGAGTTAGGTCTGTTGATTCTTCGTACAGCGACGATGATCCGCAGAAAGGCCGATAGTAATGTCTATATGAGTAAGGTTCATAAGATTACAGGATCCAATGGCTGGATTCTTGGATACCTGGCAGACCATGAGAATGAAGAGATTTATCAGAAAGATATAGAAGAAAAATTTTGTGTGACCAGGTCAACGGTTTCCAAAGTGTTAAAGGGCATGGAGAGCAAAGGACTGCTCCGAAGGGAAAGTGTTTTCAGTGATGCAAGATTGAAGCGGCTTGTTCTGACTGAGGAAGGACGAGAGATCAACGCCAATGCAGCGGTGGAGAGAATAGAGCTTGAAAACAGGATCAGGAATGGGCTGTCGGATGAAGAGTTTCATACACTTATGCATTTATTAAAGAGAGTTGCAGATAACATGTTAGAAGAATAAGCCGTCCTTATTTGACAGATGCGGCTAGCTAGATAGAGATAGGAGGATTATTTGTATGATTAAAACGCTGGCCGGAAGTATCCGGCAATACAAGAAACAGACGATCATGTCTCCTGTGACAGTGGCGTTGGAAGTCTTTTTTGAGATTATGATTCCACTGATCATGGCAAAACTGATCGATGAAGGTATCGATCAGGGAGATATGGGCGTTATATGGAAGTATGGATTGATTTTGCTTGCTGTGGCGATGATTTCATTGTTCTGCGGTGCCATTTCAGGAAAGTTTGCGGCACAGGCTTCATCTGGTTTTGCAAAGAACCTGCGTCAGGATATCTATTATAAGGTACAGGAGTTTTCATTTGCGAATATTGATAAGTTTTCGACTGCCAGTCTTGTTACACGTATGACGACAGATATTACCAATATTCAGATGGCCTTCCAGATGATTATCCGAATTGCAGTCAGAAGCCCGATCATGCTTGTCTGTGCGCTGTTTGCGGCTTTCAAAATTGATGCGCAGTTGTCATTAATTTATGTGATCACTGTGCCGATTCTCGGTATTGGCCTTTATGGGATTATCATGAAAGTGCATCCGATTTTTGAGCGGGTGTTTAAGACCTATGACCGTCTGAATGCGATTGTTCAGGAGAATCTGTATGGTATTCGTGTTGTGAAATCCTTTACCCGTGAAGATCATGAGGTTGGAAAGTTTGATCAGGTTTCCGATAATATTTACAGGAATTTTGTAAAGGCGGAGCAGATTCTGGCCTTTAATATGCCGCTCATGCAGTTGGCTGTTTATACATGTATGCTGCTGATCTGCTGGCTGGGTGCCAGAGCGATTGTTGCCTGTGGCGGTGATGAAGCACTGGGACTATCTACCGGTGAATTTATGAGCCTTTTCACATATACAATGCAGATCCTGATGAGTCTGATGATGCTTTCTATGGTATTTGTCATGATTATCATGGCAAGAGCATCTGCAGAACGTGTCTGTGAAGTTCTTTCAGAAGAAAGTACATTAAAGAATCCGGATAATCCGGTTTGTGAAGTGAAGAACGGTGATATTCAGTTTGAAGATGTTGTCTTTACGTATAATAGAAAAGCAGATAAACCGGTATTGAATCATATTAATCTGAATATTCGTTCAGGTCAGACAATCGGTATCATTGGTGGCACAGGTTCCTCCAAATCCAGTCTGGTTCAGCTGATTCCGAGACTTTATGATGTTACAGAGGGACGCGTCCTTGTGGGTGATGTAGATGTTCGTGATTATGATATCGAAAGTCTTCGTAATGAAGTAGCGATGGTCCTTCAGAAGAACGTCCTTTTCTCGGGTACGATTAAAGAAAATCTTCGCTGGGGTGATAAAAATGCCACAGATGAGGAGATTCAGCGCGTCTGCCGTCTGGCCTGTGCGGACGAATTTGTCCAGACTTTTCCGGAGGGCTATGATACGTATATTGAGCAGGGCGGTACGAATGTATCCGGTGGTCAGAAACAGCGACTTTGTATTGCAAGAGCACTTCTAAAGAAGCCGAAGATCCTGATTCTTGATGACTCTACAAGTGCGGTTGATACGAAAACGGATGCAGCGATTCGTAAAGCATTTGCGGAAGAAATTCCAGATACAACAAAGATTATTATTGCGCAGCGTGTATCATCTGTTGAAGAAGCAGATCAGATCATTGTTCTGGATGATGGCGAGATTAAAGCCATCGGCCGTCACGAAGAATTGATGCAGTCCTCTGATATTTATCGCGAAGTATATGAATCACAGAAGAAAGGAGGAGATGACAATGAATAAGAAACCGTCAAGACCACAGGTGAACCCGAATACATTAAAGCGGCTTCTGGGCTATCTGAGTGTTTATAAAACGCGTGTCATTTTGGTTGTTATCTGTATTTTGCTCGGTGCAATCGCCAATGTCATGTCTTCCCTGTTTATTCAGAGATTGATCGATGATTATATTTCCCCGCTTCTTCTTGAAGCCAATCCTGTATTTGATGCACTGTTTCGTGCAATCGTACAGATGGCATGCATTTATGTCATCGGCATTTTGGCCAGCCTGATTTATAATAGAACAATGGCCGTCATTTCTCAGGGTATTTTAAAGAAAATCCGAGACGATATGTTTGCACATATGCAGACACTGCCAATCAGGTATTTTGATACGCATACACATGGTGATGTCATGAGTCATTATACGAACGATACAGATGCACTGCGTCAGATGCTTTCCCAGAGTTTGCCGCAGCTGCTGTCTTCCTGTGTGACGATTGTTGCGGTTTTCATTTCCATGCTGTATCTGAGCTTGTGGATGACATTATTTATCATTGTGTTCCTTTTCCTGATTTTAAAAGTGGTCAAATCCATTGCCGGAAAGAGCAGTGTCTATTTTATTAAACAGCAGCAGAATATCGGTGATGTCAATGGTTACATCGAAGAAATGATCAATGGACAGAAGGTTGTCAAGGTCTTTTGCCATGAGGATGAAGCGAAGGCTGTGTTTGATCAGAAGAACGAAGCACTTTGTGACAGCATGACAACAGCAAATACCTATGCGAATATTCTGATGCCGATTATGGGCAATATGGGCAATATTCTTTATGTATTGCTGGCGCTTGTCGGCGGCAGTCTTGCCATTGCCGGTGTGACAAATATCAGTCTGACAGGTGCCGGCGTGATGACACTTGGTACAATTGCGTCCTTCCTTACGATGTCAAAGAGCTTTATTAATCCAATCGCACAGGTTTCCCAGCAGTTAAACGCGGTCATCATGGCCCTGGCCGGTGCTACACGTATTTTTGAATTGCTGGATGAAGAACCGGAAGAAGATCATGGCTATGTGACACTTGTCAATGCCAAACGTGAAAATGGTGAACTGGTAGAATGCAAGGAAAGAACAGGTCTTTGGGCTTGGAAGCATCCACACAGCGATGGCTCATTAACATATGAAGAGTTAAAAGGCCATGTTGTGATGGAAAATGTAGATTTTGGTTATGAGGAGAACAAACTTGTACTGCATGACATCACACTTTATGCAGAGCCAGGACAGAAAGTGGCTTTTGTCGGTGCAACTGGTGCCGGCAAGACAACCATCACGAACCTGATCAACCGTTTCTATGATATCGCAGACGGTAAGATTCGTTATGATGGTATCAATATTACAAAGATTAAGAAAGATGACCTGCGTCGTTCCATGGGTGTGGTGCTTCAGGATGTCAACCTGTTTACAGGTACAGTCATGGAGAATATCCGATACGGTAAGTTGGATGCCACTGATGAGGAATGTATTGCGGCAGCCAAACTGGCCAATGCAGATGGCTTTATCCGGATGCTGCCGGATGGCTATCAGACAGTGCTCGAAGGCGACGGCAGCGGTCTGTCTCAGGGACAGCGTCAGCTGATCTCTATTGCCAGAGCAGCCGTTGCTGATCCTCCGGTTATGATTCTGGATGAAGCAACATCCTCCATCGATACGAGAACAGAAGCCATCGTTCAGAAGGGTATGGATGCCTTGATGCACGGCCGTACAGTTTTCGTTATTGCCCATCGACTGTCAACAGTCAAGAACTCCGATGTTATCATGGTACTTGAGCATGGACGGATCATCGAGCGAGGCAACCATGAGAAACTGATCGCTGAGAAGGGCAAGTATTATCAGTTGTATACGGGAGCGTTTGAATTAGAATAAAAAAATTTTCGTACAGATAAAATGTAAAATATTTATTGGTTTTAGAATGGATAGTAGCTTTGTGTGATATTTGGCTGACTATCCGTTCTTTTTATGCTATGATTATGGTGTGTTGATTTTTGGGAGGTTTATATGGATAGAATAACGAAAATTATTCAGGAAACCCACCATCGTTTTCTGAATTTGTTTTGTATGGATGTGCGTCACCGCAATGGAGAGGCTTCGGAGTATTATGTGGCTTCCCGTGCCAAATCGGTGACGGATTTAAAGGCTGTGACACAAAGAAACGAACCGGACGGCGTGAGCATTTACAGTGTTTACGGTGAACAAAGAGACCATGTAGTGCTGGTGAAACAGTATCGTTATCCACTGGGGGATTATGTCTATGAGTTTCCGGCGGGACTTGTGGAACAGGGAGAGGCAATGAACGATGCTGCTGTGAGAGAGTTTCATGAGGAAACAGGACTGCATCTTAAGGTGATTCCGGCGGATGATATGTATACAAAGCCGAGATTTACAACAGTCGGTATGACGGATGAGGCCTGCGGAATGGTTTATGGCTATGCTTCCGGTGTGCCGGATAACCGATTTGAGGAAAGTTCAGAGGATATTCAGGTGGTGCTGGCAGATAAAAAAGAGGTGCGCCGTATTTTAAAAGAAGAGAATGTTGCCATGATGTGTGCGTATATGCTGCTGCATTTTCTGAAATCAGAGGGAGATCCGCTGGGATTTATAGAAATGCAAGACAAAAGATGAATCAATACGACTTAGTTGCTGATAAAAACATTGATAAAAGGGGATATTAGAAATGAGTCAGTTTTATTATTTAAATGATGAGATATTGGGCTCCTGCCATCTGGCGGTGGGTAAGAGGAATACGGTATTATTTGATCCGGGTATGGCCTGGTATGGTGAGATAACGGTTGAAAAGATTAAAGAGATTATTGGAGACAGACCGATAGATGCAGTTTTTCTGACCCATTCCCACTATGATCATGTAGGAGCCCTGCCGGTGATCAAGAAGTATTGGCCGGATGCCATGGTATTTGGCGCAGCCTATGCTGGCCGCGTCTTTTCAAAGTTGTCGGCTAAGCGACTGATTTGTGAACTTTCAGCCAGTGCTGCACAGTTAAACGGCACGACACTGCCAGATGACTATTCCACACGAGCGATACAGTTGGATCAGATGCTGATCGGCGGCGAAACGATTAATGTGGGAGATGTCTGTGTGCAGTCAATTAAGACCGTTGGACATACAAAGGATTGTCTGTCGTATCTGATCGATGGCCATGATCTTCTGGCTTCCGAAACCATCGGCAGCATCAATACAAAGGAAGATTATATGCCGCAGTTCCTTGTCAGCTGTGAAGAAGCGATGAAGAGTATTGACAGCTGCAGAAACAGCGGGGCAAAGAAGTTATGGCTGACCCATCACGGAGAAGTGGGTGAGGCAAAACCGGAATTGTGGCAGTGGTTTGAAGATGGTTTGACTGCTGCGAAGAGCAAGATTATGGACATTATCAGAGATAATGAGACACCGGAAGAGCAGTTAAAAGCCATGGAAGAGGTATTCTGGAGACCGGAGAAGAAGGGCGGATGGCCGCAGAAAGCCTTTGATCTGAATGCGGAGTCCATGCTGAAAACCATCAAGAGTGAGAATTTCCTGAGTCATTCGAAGTTTACAAAATAAACAAACAGCTATTTGCAAGGATAGATGAAAGAATATGAAGGATTTACAGTTAGAAATCCAAAATAAAAAATATTAAAAGGAGTCTGCAGAACATGGAGTTAAAAAGTGCATTAGAGCAGCTTGGGCTGCTTCAGAAGAAGTTATATGCTTATCAGACAGCATCATCGTCTTTGTATCTGGATAGTGTGACAGTGGCACCGAAGGATACTTCGGAGGGCAGAGGTGTGGCCCTTGGTATTTTGGCAGGAGAGAGCCAGAAGTTGATGACAGCACCGGAAACAGGAGAATTACTGGCGTTTTTGGCGGATCAGAAGGATAATCTGTCTTTTGTGGAGCAGAGACAGGTGGAAGAATTAAAGAGAAGTTTTGACCGTCTGTCCAGAATTCCGGCAGATGAATATATGGATTATGCCATGCTGACCAATGAGGCCAGTGATGTGTGGCACAGGGCAAAGGAGACCAGTGATTTTACGCTTTTTGCCCCGATACTGGAGAAACTGGTTGCCTATAACCGGAAGTTTGCAGGTTATTATGACAGCAGCAAAAAGCCGTATGATGCACTGCTGGATGAATATGAGCGTGGTGCGGATATGGCCTTTCTGGATACATTCTTTGAGACAGTCCGGGAGCGTCTGGTACCACTTATTCATGCCATCGGTGAGAAACCGCAGATTGATGACAGTTTTCTGCATCTGCATTATCCGGTAGATATTCAGAGAAAGTTTTCTGACTATCTGATGGAAGTGATGGAACTGGACAGAGGTCACTGTACCATTGGCGAGACAGAGCACCCTTTTACGCTGGAATTTAATAATAAAGATGTGCGTATCACAACCAATTACAAAGAGGATAATGTAGTGGATTCCATGTATTCTGTGATTCATGAGGGCGGTCATGCCAAATATGAGTTAGGTATCCGTGATGACCTGCAATATACCTGTCTGACCGGCGGTGTATCCATGGGGGTTCATGAGAGTCAGTCCAGATTCTATGAGAATATTATCGGACGGTCACTGCCTTTTGTGAAAGCGATTTTCCCGAAAATGCAGGAATTTTTCCCAGAACAGTTAGAGCATGTGACAGCAGAGCAGATGTACTGTGCGGTGAATAAAGTACAGCCATCATTGATTCGAACAGAGGCTGATGAGCTTACCTATTCTTTGCATGTGATGGTGCGTTACGAGATTGAGAAGCAGCTTATTGACGGCAGTCTTGAAGTGAAGGATATTCCTGAGGTTTGGAATCGTCTTTACAAAGAATATCTTGGTGTGGATGTGCCGGATGACAGGAGAGGATGTCTGCAGGATTCCCATTGGTCCGGAGGTTCTTTCGGGTATTTTCCATCCTATGCCCTCGGCAGTGCCTATGGTGCGCAGATGCTTTGCAATATGGAAAAGGATTTTCCTGTATGGAAGGAAGTGCGTGCGGGCAAACTGACAGGTGTATCTGCATGGCTGAAAGAGAAGGTCCATCAGTATGGAAGCCTGCTGACTCCGGGTGAAATCGTGAAGAATGCCTGCGGTGACTTTGATCCGACAGTTTATACGGATTATCTGACAGAAAAATATACTAAACTTTATGATTTATAATGGTTTTCATTGTAGTCTGCTGTTGGAAGTGATACAATAAAAGGGATGTTTTGTTAGAAAAAGGTAGGTATAAGTATGAGTGATTACAAAATGAATACAAAATGTGTTCAATCAGGCTACAGACCTGGCAATGGTGAACCGAGACAGATCCCGATTGTACAGTCCACCACTTTCAAGTACGATACAAGTGAAGACATGGGTAAGTTATTTGATTTGGAGGCATCCGGTTATTTTTACACAAGGCTTCAGAATCCGACCAATGATTATGTTGCAGCCAAGATTGCAGACATGGAAGGCGGTACAGCAGCAATGCTGACATCTTCAGGACAGGCAGCCAACTTTTTTGCACTGTTTAATATCTGTCAGGCAGGTGATCATATCGTATCATCTTCATCCATTTACGGAGGTACATTCAATCTGATTTCCGTGACAATGGCGAAGATGGGCATTGAGGCAACATTTGTTTCTCCGGATTGCACAGAAGAAGAACTGAATGCGGCATTCAAAGAGAACACAAAGGCTGTTTTCGGTGAAACCATCGCCAATCCGGCACTGACTGTTCTTGATATCGAGAAGTTTGCGAAGGCAGCCCATGCCCATCATGTGCCGCTGATCGTGGACAATACATTTCCAACACCGGTTAACTGCCGTCCGATTGAATGGGGCGCAGATATTGTGACACATTCCACGACGAAGTACATGGACGGCCACGGTGCAGCTGTGGGCGGTGCTATTGTTGACAGCGGTAATTTTGACTGGATGGCCAATGCTGAGAAGTTCCCGGGACTTTGTACACCGGATGATTCTTATCATGGCATCACCTATGCTGAGAAGTTCGGCAAAGAGGGCGCTTTTATCACAAAGTGTACAGCACAGCTCATGAGAGATCTTGGATGCATCCAGTCTCCGCAGCATGCATTTATCCTGAATCTCGGTTTGGAATCCCTGCATGTGCGTATGCCGCGTCATGTGGAGAATGGTCAGGCTGTGGCCGAATTCCTTGAGAAGCAGCCGCAGGTGGCTTATGTGAATTATCCGGGCCTTGAGAGTGATAAATACCACGAACGTGCTATGAAGTATATGCCAAAGGGCGGCTGTGGTGTTGTTTCCTTTGAGTTAAAGGGCGGCCGTAAAGCAGCAGAGACATTTATGAAGCATCTGAAACTGGCAGCTATTGAGACACATGTGGCTGATGCCAGAACATGCTGTCTGAATCCTGCAACATCCACGCATCGTCAGATGAGTGATGAGCAGTTAGCGGCAGCAGGTGTACCGGCAGGCCTTGTGCGTATTTCATGCGGTCTTGAGGATAAAGAAGACCTCATCGCAGACCTGGCGCAGGCACTGGCTCAGATTGAAGAATAAGAGTAGTTAGAGAGAAAGAGGCAGGAGCTGCCCTGATGAATAACCATATTACGATTCAGAGGCAGCTCTTATGCTGTTTATTTAGGGAAAATAGAAGTATGAATAGAGAAAATTTTCAGTCCCGATTGGGATTTATTCTGGTAAGCGCGGGCTGTGCCATCGGTATTGGCAATGTGTGGCGCTTCCCATATGTGGCAGGACAAAACGGCGGTGGTGTTTTCGTCTTGTTTTACCTGATATTCCTGCTTTGCATGGGTGTGCCGGTTTTGACGATGGAATTGGCAGTAGGACGTGCAGGTAAGAAGAGTGCAGTCCAGGCCTATAAAGCACTGGAGAAAGATGGCCAGAAATGGCATATTCACGGTTGGTTTTGTATGATCGGCTGCGTGCTGTTGATGATGTATTATACAACCGTTTCAGGATGGATGCTGAGTTACTTTGTCAAATTCATAACCGGCAGTTTCAAAAGCGGAATGGATGCCGATGATGTAGGCGGTGCCTTTTCAAACCTGTTGGCAAATCCTGTTGAAATGGCAGTATTCATGGCGATTACAGTCGTTGCAGGATTTATTGTTTGCAGTTTTGGTCTGCAGAATGGTCTTGAGAGAATTTCCAAGATTATGATGTCAGCCCTCCTTGTACTGATCATCGTGCTGGCAGTACACAGCCTGGTGCTTCCGGATTCCGGCGAAGGTTTGCGTTTTTATCTTTTGCCGGATTTTAAGCGTGCAGCGGATGTAGGAATCGGCAAAGTGATCACAGCAGCCATGAATCAGGCTTTTTTCACCCTGAGTCTTGGTATCGGTGCCATGGAGATTTTCGGCAGTTATATGCCAAACGGCAGAACCCTCACCGGAGAATCTGTGAGAATTTGCGGTCTTGATACCTTTGTTGCATTGATGTCAGGTCTGATTATTTTCCCGGCATGTTTCTCATTTGGGATTCAACCGGATGCAGGTCCGTCACTGATCTTTGTGACATTGCCGAATGTCTTTGTGAATATGGCGGGCGGCCGTCTGTGGGGAACATTATTTTTCCTGTTTATGACCTTTGCCAGCTTTTCGACGGTCATCGCTGTATTTGAGAACCTGATCGCAGGATGCATTGACAACTTTGGCTGGAGCCGTAAAAAGGCCGTTCTTTTTAATGGAATCCTTATTCTGATCGCCAGTCTGCCTTGTGTATTCGGCTATAATATCTGGAGCGACCTGCATTTGATCGGGGGAAGAGATGTTTTGGATACAGAGGATTTTCTTGTCAGCAATATTTTGCTGCCGGGTGGTTCACTGGTCTACTTATTGTTCTGTGTGAGCAGATGCGGATGGGGATTTGACAACTATCTTGAAGAAGTGAATCGGGGAAAAGGCATGAAAATGTCGGGCAAATTGAAGTGGTATTTTATGACATTGCTGCCGATCCTGATCCTGATTATCTTAATTCAGGGACTGATATAGAAAATCTGTGTCGGTGCATCTGCCAGATGAGAGATGTGCCATTGTCGATGCAGCATTTATAAAAAGAAAAGTGCCTCTCGAGACACTGTAAATTTTGAAAATGTTTGGTGGCTGCGAAATTCAGCAGCTACGATATTTTCAGAAAATGCAGTTTTCCCGGGAGGCATTTGTATGTAATGGTTGTATTTTCACCGCAGTATTCACCATCCGCATGAACGGTCATGGGACTGGAAAGATGCAGCGTGCATTCTTTAAATGGAATGCAGTCAAAGACGCTGATATATTTCTGCTTGCCTGCAACGAGAAATGGCAGCAGGAAAAATGTCAGCCATTTGGGCACATCGTGGGCCATGGCAAGGCACAGCATCCCATCATCAGGGACAGCATCTGGTGCCATAGGTACACCGCCGCCTTCGGCCCGCAGATTCATACCGGCGGAAAAGATCATACGGCTGACATGCATTGCTTCACCATGATTAAAAATAATGTCGGCATCGCAGGTGGTCATGGAGAACAAAGACTCAATTGTCAGCAGAAGATAGGTCAGCTTCCCGAGATGCAGTTGGTTCAGAAACTTCTTAAGCCTGGAATGCAGCGCCTTCTTGCAGACAATAGCATCCAGGCCGGCACCGGAGCTGATGGCAAAATATTTCGGTGTATCCAATGCTTCGCAGGAGACTTCACCCAGGTCAATGGCAGTGCCTTCTGAGGCTGATTCAATCAAATCCAGCATTTGTTCCAGATTGGACAGCGTGTCTTTGGAAACACCCATGCCTCTGGCAAAATCATTGCCGGAACCAATAGGAAGAATACCCAGTACAATGCGTGAAAAATCGGTGATTCCGTTAATCACTTCGTTTAAAGTGCCGTCACCGCCCACGGTGATCAGATAAATCCTGTCCTCGGGAAGAGAAGAAATCTTCCGTGCCAGATCGGTGGCATGACCGGCGTATCTGGTCTGAAAAGCCTTGTATTCTATGCTTCGATTTTCTAATATTTCTTTCATTTCTATCCAGATGGCACGGCTTTTGCCGGTTCTGGCTGTAATATTCACGATAAAATAAATCATTATATCCCTCGAATCCATTCATTGATGAACTTATATGAAATCGCATGTAAAGTTCCGTATGGATTTATTGTATCAAATTCTGGGGCACCTGAATAGTCGTATTTTGTGGGTTTTTGTTGACTTAAGACACCAACGGAAGGATAAAGCTGCTCCAGATCCAGCTGAAAGGCATGATCAGGATCATAGCAGGAATCATATCCGCTGTTGGAAAGTTTGTTACTTTGTTCATACGGAAACCGGCTGCCAGCATGAAAAATCCACCCACAGCTTTGAAATCATTGATCATCGCAGGGGTTGTCAGAGGATAGATGACACCGGCCAGAAGAAATAATGTCATAAACAGGATAAACTGCGGAATCGCGATCAATGAAACAACACTGCCAAGGGTACATGAGAAGATAATGGCTGTGAATAGATCAAGGATAGATTTTGCAATCATAATGCTGTGATCACCGGTCATGCCAGAGACAATAGAGCCATAGATGCCTGTACCGCTGGCAACAAAAATGACGATGATGGTAATCAGTGTTTCCGTAAATTCCTTTCTATCAAGAGCAGAAGGACTGCTTTTGACAATTCTGGAAGACGCTTTTTCCATCATCAGGGCGCCTGCACGGATTTTATCCCCTAAATGAATGGCCAGACCGATGCCGGTTCCGAGGATAAGTGCAAAAATAACCGCAGGCATATTTTCCATAAGGACAATTGAGCTGATACCCATTCCCATGGAGCAAAGTCCGAAAATCATATTCAGGTTGGTGATGATACGTTCGCTGATAAAATTTCGGGCGAAAAGGCCGATAAAGCCACCCACGAAGATGCATAATGCGTTGATGATGATACCTATGGGCATTGATAAAAACCTTCTTTCTAAAAAAATACTGGTATAGTTTAGCACATTTTCAGGAAAACAGTAAAGAAAAAATGTCTGGGTTCCTACAATTTTGTAAGTTGTCTTTTGCTTTAGGCGCTGTATTGATATTTAATATAAAGAGGTCGGGAAACCGGCCTTTTTTGTATACTCAGATGGTATAAGGAGACAGGCTTTCAATTCCGTGAAATAGAAAGCATTTTTGAGGTACCTAAGAAAGTAATTTCACAGAATGATGTTGATCAGATTAAAGAAATCCGAATAACATTTTTTTAGGCAGTTCATTCTCAGTAATAGGGAAATAGCGATCGGTAATTCACAAGGTTTAGAATGAATTTTGCAACAGATGTATGTTATAATCTAACTATCAAAAAGAAACGGCGTAGTATTTTATATCGCCAGTACAATGAATGAAGTCGGTCTATTATTGCATCAAAAAATTGATTTAAATTTAGTAGCTTTGCCAGTTTAAAAGAAAATGTGGATGTGAAAATCGATGCTGCATTAAAGGCAATGAAATGTAACGGAAATGCAACGCTGGCCAGTGAAACTAAAAATAAATCCAGAGGATATTTGGAATATGAAATCGATTTTCAAAATTAATTGTTAATTTGGATTATATTAAAATACGTGGGAGGAAAATGAATATGAAGTTCAAAGAAAAAGATATTAAGAAAATGGGGATTGCGTTGGTTGTTGGGATAGTTATCGGATTAATAGCAGGTGTATCAATAAGTAAAGCTATATATAATTTTAAGAATAAGGAAACTATATCTATAGATTATCTTACAGGGAAATTAAAGGATGTGGGCGAATTAGCAACGCAAGAAGTAACTTATACGTCTAGAGTGCAAATAGAAAAGGGAAGCATACCTTTTATTACAAAAAAAGGTTTTACAATGGAATATAATGCAACACTAAAAGCGGGGGTAAAAATGGATGATTTGAATATTACAAAAAAGGATGAAAAGTTCATCATTTCTGTTCCGCATGCTGAATTTTTAGAAACACCTCATGTGGATCCGAATTCGATTAAATTTATAGATGAGAAGAAAGCGGTTTTAAATTGGAATAATAAAGACGATGTTGCGGAGGCAATTGCAAAAGCAGAAAAAGATGTAGATGAAAATCCGACAATTAACACAACAGACTTACTTGATCGAGCCGATGATAATTTTGAAAAAATAGTACATAATTTGTTGGATGATTCAGTAGGAGAAGGAAACATCGAGATTGTATTTAAATAAATGGGAAGATAGTCATATGGTATTTAATTGGTCAGACAGTGTCTGACCAATTTTTTCGCCACAATTTTTAACACACTCCACACCTTTTTGTTAAGTTGGGTTGGTCGTATATGCTCCATCTCCGTGTTATAATGTGTTAAAAATCATAGCAAAGGTGGGAAATGTATGGACAATATAAGGAGAATATATCTGGATAACATTCGTTGGATAACCGTTGTGATTGTGGTGATTTATCATATCATTTATATGTTTAACGGGGTGCAGCCTTTTGGGGTGATCGGACCTTTTAAGAAGCATCAGCTGCAGGATGCTTTTCAATATGTGGTTTATCCCTGGTTTATGGCGCTGTTATTTGTTGTGTCCGGGATGAGCGCCAGATATTATCTGGAGAAACACGACACGAAAACATTTGTTAGGGAAAAGACCCGAAAACTGCTGGTTCCATCAACCATCGGTCTGCTTGTTTTTCAGTGGATTTTAGGATATTATAATATGAAAATCAACGGGGCACTTGATCAGCTTTCAGCAATGCCGAAGCCGGTTTTGTATGGGTTGTTTGCATTGTCAGGGACAGGCGTTTTATGGTACATACAGATGTTGTGGCTATTTTCGATGCTGCTTTTGCTTGTGCATCGAATTGAGAAGGATCGGATATGGAATCAGGGGGCAAAGGTGCCTGTCCGGATGCTTGCATTGATGGTTATTTTGACATATGGTGCAGCACAGATTTTGAATACACCGGTAGTCACCGTTTACAGATTTGGAATTTATGGTTTTTGCTTTTTTGTCGGGTATTTTATCTTTTCTCACGATGTGGTGATTGATCGATTGAGCCGGTATTGGATAGTATTTGGAGCCGCTGCAGTTTGTATGGGAATATATTATACGGTACATTTCTTTGGCGAAAATTATGCAGTTGAACCGGTGGTGAATCATATGACAGCAAGCTTGTATTGCTGGTTTGCAATTCTTGCAATTTTGGCATTTATGAAAAAATATGGTGATTGTTCTGATCAGTTTACAAAATGGATGACGAAGAAATCCTGGGGACTGTATGTTTTTCACTATTTGCCTTTGGCAATAGCAGCGTATTATTTGAATCGATATGCATCAAATCTGCCGAGTGGGTCGGTATATATGTTGGTGGGTGTTAGTGCATTCGGAGGCGCATTTGGTTTAGATGCGCTAATCAGCAGGATTCCGATTATCCGATGGTGTGTTCTTGGCATAAAGAAGGAGAAGAAGGATGTTTAAAGATAATTTGATTTCAATGAGGAAAATCCATGGTTATTCACAGGATGAACTGGCGGATAAAATAGGCGTATCCAGGCAGACATTGTCAAAATACGAGACAGGAGTTTCCCATAGTTAAAGATACCACACCAAATATGATGAACCCACGCTTATACACTACCAGCTATAATAAACCGCAAGGACAGCAATTTGATGATACTGCTGTCCTTTCTTTTATAAAATTGCAG
>ENA-OQKY01000206-OQKY01000206.1-human-gut-metagenome-genome-assembly--contig:-NODE-206-length-74975-cov-37.567457_pt1 | contig 74975 bp, 68 predicted proteins | sample MGYA00242652_ERZ504805 | MGnify/ENA primary metagenome ERZ504805 (study PRJEB26092, sample SAMD00036400) | human gut metagenome | host: Homo sapiens | study: EMG produced TPA metagenomics assembly of... | reverse complement strand
GAAGTTTGTTATTGGTGGTACTTTAACAATACTATCTTGGGACAATCCTGTCACTGCCTATTTTAGAAAAAGTAGAAAACTGCGCCACAGCCTTGGCAGGCCATCGCGCAGCGATTTTGTTCACTTTGAATTTCTAAAAGTAACCTGTTGTAGGCGAACAGATTTTTGTGTATAATTGTGAAGATATGGGTCTGTCAGAGGGAAATATTTGTTCCAGATTATGACAGACTGATGTTTGATGTAAAGATCAGGCATAGAGAAGTATGTTTTTTTAGAAATTGCCAACAGTAACTCGACAAGAGATAGGAGAGAAAATGAACGACATTTACAGTACATTAAATCCCCCGCAGCAGGAAGCTGTCTACCACACAGACGGTCCACTGCTGATCCTGGCGGGAGCGGGTTCGGGAAAGACGCGGGTACTGACCCACCGTATTGCTTACCTGATAGATGAAAAAGGTGTAAATCCCTGGAATATCCTGGCCATCACTTTCACAAACAAAGCAGCCAGTGAGATGAGAGAACGAGTAGATAAGATCGTAGGGTTCGGTTCAGAGAGCATCTGGGTATCTACATTCCATTCCACCTGCGTGCGAATCCTGCGCAGGCATATCGACCGTTTGGGGTTCGATACCAGATTTGCTATCTATGATACAGAAGATCAGAAAACTCTGATGAAAGAAATTTGCAGAAAACTGAATATTGACACCAAGGTATATAAAGAACGTTCCCTGCTTGCACAGATTTCTCATGCAAAAGACGAGCTGATCACACCGGATGAGATGGAACTGAATGCAGGTGGTGATTTCAATAAGAAGAAAGTCGCAGCAGTATACCGTGAATACCAGGCATCTTTGCGAAAAAACAATGCACTGGATTTCGACGATCTGATCGTAAAGACAGTAGAACTTTTCCAGAATTGCGGAGATGTTCTTGAGAACTATCAGGAACGCTTCAAATACATCATGGTAGACGAGTATCAGGACACCAACACTGCACAGTTCAAGTTCGTAAGCCTTCTGGCTTCCAAGTATGAAAACCTCTGCGTAGTCGGTGATGATGACCAGTCTATTTACAAGTTCCGTGGTGCAAACATCGGAAACATTCTTGGATTCGAGCATGTTTTCCCGGACGCAAAGGTAATCCGCCTGGAACAGAATTACCGTTCCACCAAGAATATCCTGAGCGCAGCCAACGAAGTAATCGCGAACAATGCTTCTCGTAAATCCAAGACACTCTGGACAGAGAATCCGGAGGGCGACCTGATCCATTTCCGTCAGTTTATGAACGGATACGAAGAAGCGGAATATGTAGTAGGCGAGATTTCCAGAGCACACAGAGAGAACGGTGCGAAGTACAAAGACTGCGCAGTTCTGTACAGAACCAATGCTCAGTCACGACTTTTCGAAGAGAAGTGCCTGCTTGCGAACATCCCGTATAAAATCGTAGGCGGCGTAAACTTCTATGCACGTAAAGAAATCAAAGACCTGTTATGCTATCTGAAAACAATCGATAACTCCAGAGATGACTTGGCAGTCCGCCGTATCATCAATGTGCCAAAGCGTGGAATCGGAGCTACAACCCTTGGCAGGATCCAGGATTATGCGGACAAGATGAGCGTCAGCTTCTACGATGCCCTGCGTGTGGCAGAGGAGGTTCCGTCTATTGGAAGAAGCCTTTCCAAGATTGACGGCTTTGTAACCTTTATCCAGAGTTTAAAGAGCAAAGCGGAATCCTACACAGTACGTGAACTTCTGGAAGAGGTGATCGAGCTTACGGGATACGTGGCAGAACTCAAAGCAGAAGATACAGAAGAATCACAGGCAAGAATTGAGAATATTGATGAACTTATTTCCAAGACGGAGTCCTATCAGGAAGCTATGGAAGAACAGGGACAGCCTGCCACACTTTCCGGATTTCTGGAAGAAATCGCGTTGATCGCAGACATTGACAGCGTTGACCCAGATCAGGATTATGTGCTTCTCATGACCTTACATAGCGCCAAAGGTCTGGAATTCCCTAGAGTTTTCCTGGTTGGAATGGAAGATGGGATTTTCCCGTCTTATATGTCCATCGTATCAGACGACAGATCTGATCTGGAAGAAGAACGCCGCCTCTGCTATGTGGGAATCACAAGAGCTATGGAAGACCTGACTCTGACAAGTGCCAGACAGCGAATGATCCGAGGCGATGTGCAGTACAACAAAGTTTCCAGATTTGTCCGTGAAATCCCGCGTGAACTTGTAGACATGGGACAGACAGCAACACCAGAAAAGAAGAAACAGATCGCTGATATGATCCAGGCAGACAGCAGCCTTGCCAAGATGAAAATGGCACTGGCATCAAAGCCGTTCAAGCCAAGAGAATTCAAAGTCACCAAGGCAGCGTCCTTAGACTATGAAGTAGGAGATACCGTACGTCATATTAAATTTGGCGTGGGAATCGTCAAAGATATTGTAGACGGCGGAAGAGATTATGAAGTTACTGTTGATTTTGACAAAGTGGGAGTCAAAAAAATGTTCGCAGGTTTTGCGAAACTGAAGAAACTGTAGACTACCCCAGGGAGAGGAAAAAATTATGAGTAATAACACAAAAGACGCAGTAGAAGACAAGGATTATTCCCTTGAGCGCGTACCAGCCACAGCCAGAAAAGGCTTCTGGCCAATGTTCTTTATCATGCTTGGTTTCACATTCTTTTCAGCCAGCATGAGTGTCGGTGCGAAACTGGGAATCGGACTGAACCTGCAGGGATTTATCTGGGCAGTTCTGATCGGAAGTATCGTGCTGGGGGCTTACACAGGTGTGCTTGGTTACATTGGAAGCCACACAGGCATGTCGCTGGACTTGCTTGCACAGCATTCTTTCGGTAAAAAAGGTTCTTATCTGCCATCCGCACTGATCAGCTTCACACAGATCGGATGGTTCGGTGTAGGCGCAGCCATGTTCGCCATTCCGGCAGCAGAAGTGCTCCATGTATCACCGGTAGTCCTGGTAGTGATCGCGGGTGTGTGCATGACACTTTCCGCATACCGTGGAATCGAAGGACTTGAGATCGTCAGCTATATTTCCGTACCACTGATTGCAATCCTTGGCATCTATTCCATGAGCCTTGCAATCGGACAGGGCGGCGGTCTGGAAGCAGTATTTGCCAAGAGTCAGGGAACACTGACTATTGCAGGCGGAGCAGGACTGGTTATTGGTTCCTTTGTCAGCGGAGGAACAGCAACACCAAACTTTACCCGTTATGCAAAAACAAACAAGATTGCAATTGTTACAACAGTGATCGCATTTTTCCTTGGAAATGCCCTGATGTTCGCATTCGGTGCAACTGGTGGAGCTTTTACAGGAAAGGATGATATCTTCTACGTTATGATCGCACAGGGCCTGACAGTTCCTGCACTGATCGCACTGGGAGCAAACATCTGGACAACCAATGATAATGCACTTTACACATCCGGACTTGGACTTTCCAATATCACAAAAGTCCGCAAGAAACCAATGGTAGTTATCGCAGGTGTGATCGGAACCGTGCTTTCTATCTGGCTTTACAATAATTTCGTAGGATGGCTCAACTTCCTGAACGCAGCCCTTCCGCCTGTAGGTGCACTGATCTCTCTGGACTTCTTCCTTCACAAATCCGACTATGAGTCAGGTGCAGAAGCGAAGAAAGAAGTGAAATGGGGATCTGTTATCGGCGTAATCTGCGGTGCACTTGCAGGAAACCTGATTCCTGGAGGAATCGCTTCTATCAATGCAATGATTGTAGCAGTCATCTGCTATTTCGTGATCGGAGCAATTGCAAAAGACGGAGAAGTAAGTGATAAAGTTTTTTCTTAAGATAAATCTTATGAGAAAACTACTTTACAAGTTGTATAAAAATGGATACAATATAATATATTCAAATGATAAAAAAGAGGGCGGACAAGTCCTCTTTTTTATCATCTCAGATATAGAAAATTGTATTGCTGAAGTGCCTGTACAGGCAGAAAGCGATAGCCAGATAAAAAATGAAAGCGAGGAAAAAAATTGGAGAAGATTCGTATTTCCAAGAAACAGGGGGGAATTGTAGAAGCATTAAAAGGGGAAATCCTGTCCGGGAATATTCCAGTGGGAACAGAGATGACACAGAACGAACTGGCGGAGAGCCTGGGGGTATCCAGAATGCCGGTCCGCGAAGCACTGATCCTGTTAGAATACCAGGGACTGGTAGAACGTCTTCCAAACAATCATATAAAAGTAGCAGAACTGTCACAGGAATATTTCACAGATATCTTTAAAATGTGCAGCCAGTTGGAAGCACAGGCACTGGTCCATTGGATTATGATGAATGAAAATGAACCGGATGAAAATCTATCAGGAGAAGTGTCTGCGAAGAAAGCAAAACAGGTGAAGAAAAAAGGGACGGAAGCAGCCGGTGAAACGAAAGAATATATCCTGCCACAGAAAGAGCTGGCATTTCACCGCATGATGTACGAACTGCATCCGTTCAGCCTGCAGGGAAAGCTTCTGGAAACAATGACAGAGATTTATGCATCCTTTATCATAGAGAATGAATTGTATGACAGAAAGCAGGGAAAAGAAATGCTTGCGCAGATCACAGATCAGGCGCTCTCCATGCGAAACCAGAAAGTAACCGCTAAGAAACAGCTTGAATTACAGAAATCATTTGAACAGTATTACGCTGTTTTCCCGGAAATTATGATGAAAGTGAGGAATGAAGCATGTTAGGATTAAAGCCGATCAAATTACTTCCAGCCAGAGAGCGAGTTGCATCTGCACTGCGAAAAGCAATCATCTCCAGACAGATCCAGGAGGGCGAGACCCTGACTCTGGAATCCACAGCCCAGGAACTTGGTGTTTCCGTAACACCAGTCCGCGAAGCATTCCAGATTCTGGCCCGTGACGGACTGATCGAACTGGAACAGAACAAAGCTGCCGTTGTATTAGGAGTCAACGAGAAAACAATCCGCGAGCACTACCAGATCCGTGCTGCACTGGAGAGCGAAGCCTGCGTACTCTGTTGCGAAAATGAAGCAGACCTATCAGCCATAAAAAACTGCCTGGATGCATCCATAGAAGCATTCAATGAGGGAGACAACAGCAATTACGCAAACCTGAACCAGTCTTTCCATTATGAAATCTGGAACGGGGCAGCCAATGAAAAACTGCAGAAGATGCTTGCAGAACTCTGGAATGGATTATCCATGGGCCTTAAATCCACAGAGAGCGGATACGCCAAAGTGTCCATTGAGGAACACAAAAAAATTTATGCGGCACTGGAGAAAAGAGACGCTGAAGCAGCACGTAAGGCAATGCATGATCATATCTATCGAAGCATGGCAGACTTGCTGACAAGATATCAATAATTACAACATGAAGAATCATAAAAGAGAATCATTCACTTTAGATAGTTAAAATGGATACAAAATATGATTTACCTTTATTTTCTTATAATAACAGGCAAAAACAGGACGAAAAATAAAGAAGCTGAGAAAAGATAATAAAATAAAGAAATAAGTCACTCTTATGTAGAATAGTCAAGTATTCCTATAAGACTTCAACAGCTAAGAATTCAGGTTTGTGCAGAAATAGCAACAGAATCCCACATATATCGTAAATATTACATAAAAACACCAACAAAAAATAATGCAGAATGCCGAAATGTCATTTGCCATATTGACAAATTCCGCATTCTGTATTATCTTATAATCAAGAAATGGATACATTATCAGATATAAAAGATAATATATCAGAACAAAAAACTATATAATAAGAAGGAGGGCGAGAGATGAGTCCATCAACTATTACGTTGTTGTTCCTCGCGTTTGCGGTAGTTATGTTCGTATTCGAGAAGATACCGCTTGGGGTAACATCAATGATCGTCTGTTGCGGACTGGTGGTCACGGGGGTACTTGATGTTAAGACCGCGTTCGCAGGATTCATTGACAGTAACGTAATTCTCTTCGTAGCCATGTTCATTGTAGGCGGTGCCTTATTTGAAACAGGAATGGCAAATAAGATCGGAGGAATCGTTACAAAGTTTGCGAAATCAGAGAGAATGCTGATCATCGCGATTATGGTAATCGTAGGTTTAATGAGTGGAGTATTATCCAACACAGGAACAGCCGCAATCCTGATCCCGGTAGTGATCGGAATCGCAGCGAAATCCGGATACTCCAGATCAAGACTTCTGATGCCGCTGGTATTTGCAGCAGCTATGGGAGGTAACTTATCCCTGATCGGAGCACCTGGAAACCTGATCGCACAGAGTGAACTTCAGAAGATTGGAGAATCCTTTGGATTTTTTGAATATGCAATTGTAGGAATGCCAATCCTAATCTGCGGAATCATTTTCTATGCAACTATTGGATACAGACTTCTTCCAAATAAGAAAACATCCGATTCAGGAAGCGTATTTGATGAGCAGAAAAACTTCGACGATGTGCCGAAATGGAAACAGACCTTATCACTGGTGATCCTGGTACTGACACTTCTTGGAATGATCTTTGAAGACAAGATCGGAATCAAACTATGTGTCACAGGATGTATCGGAGCACTGGTACTGATCCTGACAGGCGTTATCTCAGAAAAGGATGCCCTGAAATCAATTGATCTCAAGACAATCTTCCTTTTCGGCGGAACACTTTCTCTGGCATCTGCATTATCAGAAACCGGAGCCGGAGAGGAGATCGCGAATACAGTAATCCGCGCACTGGGCGAGAACCCCTCTCCATATGTTCTGACATTTGTAGTATTTATCCTCTGCTGCGTAATGACAAACTTCATGTCAAACACAGCAACTACAGCTCTGATGGCTCCGATCTGCGTCTCAATCGCACAGGGAATGGGAGCTGATCCGAGAGCAGTACTTATGGCATGTGTTATCGGCGGTTCCTGCGCATATGCAACACCGATCGGAATGCCGGCCAACACCATGGTAGTTGGAGCAGGCGGATATACATTTATGGATTATGTAAAATCCGGTCTGCCATTGATCATCATTGCAACGATCGTAAGCATGATCATTCTGCCGATCGCATTCCCATTCTTCCCGGCATAATTGTTCAGGATGCAAATACATAAAGCAATATCAGTCAGCAGTTGAAGCAGATGAAGATTACAGGAAAACTGCTGACTGTAAAAAAGAAGCTGTTCTTCTGATCTCAGTGATTTCAGTTAAAGCACAAGATTACTGAGATCAGAGGAACAGCATCAATAGAATTAAGAAATAAGTAACTGACAAACATAGAAACTCAGGAGGTAAAGAAAATGAGCAAACAGGAACAGGTAGAGCAGCTTACCAATTATATGGCAAACTTCGTATCTCACATTGCCAAAGTGCTGCCAGACGACATTATCGCAAAGCTTGATGAGCTTGCAGAGAAAGAGGACAGCCCACTTTCCAAAACAATCTATCAGACAATGAAGAGAAACCAGAATCTGGCAAAAGAATTAAACCGTCCAAGCTGCCAGGACACAGGTGTACTTCAGTTCTGGGTAAAATGCGGAACAAACTTCCCACTGATCGGAGAACTGGAACCACTGTTAAAAGAAGCAGTTGTAAAAGCAACATTTGAAGCACCGCTTCGTCACAACAGCGTAGAAACATTTGACGAGTACAACACAGGTAAGAACGTAGGAAAAGGAACTCCGACTGTATTCTGGGATATCGTTCCGGACAGTGACCAGTGCGAAATCTATGCATACATGGCAGGCGGCGGATGTACACTTCCTGGAAAAGCCATGGTTCTGATGCCAGGTGAAGGCTACGAAGGTGTAACAAAATTCGTTCTCGATGTTATGACTTCTTATGGATTAAATGCATGTCCTCCACTTCTGGTAGGTGTAGGTGTTGCAACATCTGTAGAAACAGCAGCACTTCTTTCAAAGAAAGCTCTGATGCGTCCGTTAGGAAGCCATAATGACAACGAAAGAGCAGCTTCCATGGAGAAACTTCTCGAAGACGGAATCAACTCTATTGGCCTTGGACCGCAGGGAATGGGCGGAAAGTACTCAGTAATGGGCGTTCATATCGAGAATACTGCAAGACATCCATCTGCGATCGGCGTAGCTGTAAACGTTGGATGCTGGTCCCACAGACGCGGACACATTGTTTTTGATAAGGACCTTAACTACACAATCACAACACATTCGGGGGTGACTTTATAATGCTGGAAATTAAAGATGGAAAGAAAATTTTAACAACACCTGTATCAGCAGAGGATCTTGCTGACATCCACATTGGAGATATTGTTTACTTAAACGGAAGCCTTACAACCTGTCGCGACGTTGCTCACAGACGTCTGGTAGAAGAAGGCCGTGAATTACCGGTTGATGTACGTGACGCTGCAATTTTTCATGCAGGCCCGATCATCCGTCCACTTGAGAACGACAAGTTCGAAATGGTATCTGTAGGACCGACAACAAGTATGCGTATGGAAAAATTTGAAAAAGAATTCGTAGAGAAAACCGGCGTAAAAGTAATCGTAGGAAAAGGGGCATGGGTCCAAACACAGAATATGCCTGCAAGAACTACAAAGCAATCCATTGTGTATTCCCGGCAGGAAATGCAGTAGTAGCAGCTACAGAAGTAGAAGAGATCGTAGATGCTCAGTGGAGAGACCTGGGAATGCCTGAAACATTATGGCACTGCCGCGTAAAAGAATTCGGACCTCTGATCGTATCCATTGATACAGAAGGACGCAATCTTTTCGAAGAAAACAAAGTGATCTTCAATGAAAGAAAAGAAAAAGCCATTGAAGAGATCTGCAAACATGTAAGCTTTATTAAATAAGTAACTCCAACTCCTTTTAGAAATGCCTGAGTTTCCACTGGAAGCTCTGGCAGGTGAGACGGATATTGCTCGTTCGTTTCATACTATACACAAAGCAGTTACTGTTATTCGCGGACAGTAACTGCAAACTCCAAAAAAACTGACATATATAACATGAAATTCCTCAAATGATCATGTTCATAATTTTTACTGTAATTCGTTGTGGAGTGGAAGTTATGAATAGAAAATGAAAGTTTAACCGAATCAAGTAAGTAGCGAAGAGGATGATTTTATCCGCTTGATCTATCAAATAAGATACTATACAAAAGAAAAGTATAACCTCAAAAATATACTGCCATCTGAAGAGCCATGCAGGAAGTTATCATCACTTCTTTGCATGGCTCTTCTTTTGGGTGAGATTAAATTTTTGATAAAAGTTCCGGAAGTTTTCTGAGGCTGTCAAATTCATAATCAGGAATAATGTCAACTGCTTTGTCATGACTAGGATTAAACCAGATCGTACGGATTCCGGCATTGATTCCGCCCTGTATATCGGAAGTCAGACTGTCACCGATGATAACCGAAGTTTTTTTATGAAAATCTGGTATTTTTGAGAAACAGCAGTCAAAGTATTCGATACTGGGTTTATTATATCCAAGCTCTTCTGAAATAAAAATATTCTCGAAATATCTGGAAATTCCGGCACTTTTCAATCTGCCTTTCTGTACACTCAATGTACCATTTGTAACCAGAAACAGACGATATTTGCTATAAAGCGTTTTCAGTAATTCCTCTGCACCATCCATGAAATAATGTCCATATGCAAGCAGGGTTTCATACATGAGAGCTGCTTCCTCAGCCGAAGCATTTGTTTCAAGTTCGTTAAAAAGTATCTGAAACCTGCGCAGTTTCACCTGATCTCTGGAAATCTTTTCCTGTTCCAGCAGTTTCCATTGCATCTGATTTAGTTCACTGTAGCGTTTCAAAACAGCTTCTTTTGGATCAATATTAAAATGTTTCAGAGTCTTACTGATTGCAATTCTTTCCGCCTGATTAAAATCAAGAAGCGTATTATCAAGATCAAATAAAAGTGTATTTACCATAAATATTGTGCCTTTCTTATAAATCATATAAAGATTTCATTGTCTGTAAAGTGCAGAGTATTTTCCTGCAAGTTTTCTCTTTCAATTGAGAATATTCACATGACTATTATATATTTTATTATAAGGAAAGACATCTTAAAAGTATAGAAGTAAATCAGAAAAGAAAATAAATTCATATATTTATGGTAAAATCACATAGAAGGTGGTATAATAATCCCATTAAACAGCAGACGGCAAAAGTGTTAACAGCTATTCTATCTATAACGGTAGCGTCAGCTGGCAGACTATTGAGAGGATGGTGCGACTATGAACATTAAAATTGAAGAATTATTAGCAGCATTAAACAAAAAAGAAGAAGAGAAAGAAAAAAATACAGTCCTCTGGGTACTGGCAATCATTGGCGCAGTTGCAGCAGTAGCAGGTATCGCATTTGCTGTATATCACTTCTTTGCACCAGATTATCTGGAAGATTTCGAAGAGGATTTTGACGACGACTTCGATGACTATTTCGAAGACGAAGAGGAATAATTACCTGTTTGCAGTAAGCAGACGCGGAGATTTTATCCGTATATAAAGTGTAATTATGAAAAAGAACAAATAGCTCCGGCTTATCCCCGGGGCTATTTTTGCGAGAGTAATTTGCATGGTACGCTACGTATCAGATTTGTGAAGATAGAGAATAATACAGGAGGATATATGAAAAAAGGCGAAATTTACGAAGGAGTAATTGAAAAAGTAGATTTTCCAAATAAAGGAATTGTAATGGTAGATGACCAGAAAGTTACAGTAAAGAATGGCATGCCAGGCCAGAAAGTGCGTTTTATGATCAATAAGAAACGTTCTGGTCGTGCAGAGGGACGCCTGCTGGAAGTTCTGGAGAAATCCCCGCTTGAGACAAGAGAACCGGTCTGCAGCATTTTCCCGGAATGCGGCGGATGTATGTACCAGACAATGTCCTATGAGAACCAGCTGGCAATGAAAGAACGCCAGGTCCGTGACCTGCTTGAAGGTGCATTAAACGGCGAGGACTATCAGTGGGAAGGAATCCACGGAAGTCCGATTGAATTCAGATATCGCAACAAAATGGAGTTTTCCTTTGGTGATGCATACAAAGATGGACCGCTCACACTTGGGCTGCATAAAAAAGGCAGCACTTATGATGTACTTACTGCAAATGACTGCAAACTTGTACATGAAGATATGACAAAGATTTTGACATGTGTTCACGAATTTTTTCTGAAACGAAATGTTTCCTATTATAAAAAGATGCAGCATACAGGCTATCTGCGTCATCTGCTTCTGCGCCGTGGCGTGACAAGCGGAGAAATTCTGGTACATGTGATTACAACAAGTCAGGAAGAACATGATCTGGAACCATTGAAAGAAGAACTCCTCGCACTTTCGCTGGAAGGAAAAATCGTTGGAATTATGCACATTATCAACGATTCTCTTTCAGATGTGGTACAAAGTGATGAGACGCGTATCCTGTACGGGCAGGATTTCTTCTATGAAACTCTTTTAGGATTGCGCTTTAAAATTAGTACTTTTTCATTCTTTCAGCCCAATTCACTGGCAGCTGAAGTGCTCTATTCTGTAGTGCGCCAGTATATTGGAGACACCAAAGATAAAGTAGTCTTTGACCTCTACAGCGGAACCGGAACTATCGCTCAGCTTGCAGCATCTGTAGCAGATGAAGTGATCGGAGTAGAGATCGTGGAAGAAGCAGTAGAAGCGGCCAGAGAGAATGCTGCTCTAAATAATCTTGACAACTGTAAATTTATTGCCGGAGATGTCCTTAAAGTTCTTGATGATCTTACAGAAAAACCAGATGTGATCATTCTTGATCCGCCAAGAGACGGCATTCATCCAAAGGCACTGCCAAAGATTCTTTCTTACGGAGTAGATCATATTGTCTATATTTCCTGCAAAGCAACCAGCCTTGCAAGAGATCTTCCGGCATTCCTTGCTGCTGGCTACGAACTCGAAAAGGCCTGTAGCGTTGACCAATTTTGCGAAACTGTTCATGTGGAAACAGTTGTAAATCTGAAACGTAAATAAGCGGTTTTAGTCAAATCGGGCAAGTGTCCTGTTTCAATTGAGAATAACTGTTTGAATAGAAAAAAATAGAACTGACTGTGGCTTATGGATTTCTTCCAATCTACAGTCAGTTTTTTTGCAAAACAGGGCGTTTCTGATGATTGGAAATGCCCTGTTTTGTGCATAGAGTATTATGCGGTTGGTACCTCATAACGGATACCAACTTCACTCCATTGTATCCAGACAGAAGTTCTTGCTCCTTTATTAGAACTAAAAGTGTGGATTTCACATAGTGACCAGAGCTTGGTGTCGGGATCCTGCTGGCATATTTTGATGCTATGTGATTCCTGCGATTCACTGTACATCAGATCATCAAGTACTGTTCGCGTAGATATGGTGGTGTTATTTAAAGTTTGTGATTCGACAGAACTGCCATTGTAAATGGTTATCCGTCGGATATCCGCAAGAACAGGTGCAGCAGTATTTTTGGCGGCTACGCTGATCCGGATAGAGGTAGAAGAGGTATTCTGATAAGTCAGGATCAGACTTCCAAGGGGAATATTAAGCGTACTGCCTGTTGCAGACAAATCTATATGATATTCATCAAGAGATTTAAACAGATTTGGCGTTGTAATATCTTCTGCGGAAGTTCTGAAATTCAGCTTATAGCTAAGAGGGGTATCTTCTATAACTGTAATTGCCGGCGTTTCACCTGGATCCCCTGTTCACCTTGAGGCCCAATGTCACCTTTTTCACCTTGAGCCCCTTTATCTCCTTTAGGTCCAATTGGTCCCGGATTACCCTGAATACCCTGAGGCCCAATATCTCCGGTATCCCCTTTAGGTCCGATATCACCCCGGACGCCTTGTGGACCTCTTGGCCCCATAGGACCGGCTGCACCCCGGGGACCTACAGGTCCGGGACATCCGGTATCTCCCTTAATACCGCGAGGTCCCATGGGACCCTGCTCACCTCTTGAACCTTGTTCGCCACGAGGTCCTTCTGGTCCCATAGGTCCGGGCGGTCCCTGTATTGTAACGTAAGTGCCGCAGGCACCACAGCCACTGCAGCAATTTCTGGGTTTATTATTTGGACAGTTCATAATAAAATTACCTGTATAAGTCGAATTTACTTATATATTATGCAGAAATGCGGAGTATGACTAAAAGATACAGAGTTACTTTTAAGAACGGTCGCTATTTTCCTGGGCGCATTCAAATGGGGAATCGTCGGTGCAGCATTTACATCTGCGATGGGGCAGATTGTAGGTGGAATTGTACCGCTATGTTCCTGCCGCTAATTCTGGGACTGAATGGAATCTGGTATTCCATTGTTGTGGCGGAATTTATGGCGGTAGTTGTTGGTACAATATTTCTTGTGGCAAAACGTAAAAGATATAGATACTGGTAATAATGAAAGAGTATTTGGAGATTCAATATGATGATCCGAATACTCTTTTTATATTCTAGGAACTCTCTGAGAGAAATTATGCTGTTGAAGTGATCCGTTTCAGGCGGGACAGTGGCGTGTGAACAGTAACTGCAGGATTCTTTTGGAATAAATATTATCTTAGTCACTTGACAATTAACAGAAACAGAGTTATGTTTATAACAGTGTTACATAACACTGTTATGGAGGGCGTAAATGACAAAATTAACAGAAGGAGTTTCAGAGAAAATCCTGGCATGTGCGAAAGAGGAATTTCTTGAAAAAGGATACTCAGATGCTTCTCTGCGTATCATTGCAGCGAAAGCAGATACAACAACAGGTTCTATTTATTCCAGATTTGGAGGAAAAGAGGGATTGTTCAGTGCGATCGTAAAGCCGGTGGCAGAAGAGTTTACTGATATCTTTCTGAAATACCAGCAGAATTTCCACAACATGGAGGCTGACAAACAGGCAAATTCCCTGTCTGAATATAGTTCCTCCGGAATGATGGCGCTGTTGGAATATATGTATGAACATTTTGAGGAATTCCAGCTTCTTCTGGATGCTTCCTATGGAACGAAATTTCAGAACTTTGTAGAACATCTGGCAGAAATTGAGACAGAGTATACCTATAAATTTATGAATGCTTTGCAGGCTCAGGATGGAGATGCGAACAAGAGTACTCAGAAAGTTCCGGAAGAATTTATCCATATCATGACCCGGGCGCGTTTCGAAAGTTTTTTTGAAGTGATCCGACATAAGATGGAGAAGGAAGCGGCAGTTCAGTACATAGAATTGCAGGAGAAATTTCATTATAATGGCTGGAAATCCATTCTGAACTTCGAATAACAAAATAAAAAAGACTGCTTATTTTGCAACAGAAAAGAAAGCAGTCTTTTCTTAAAAATATAGGTTAGTTAAAACTAATTGACTAATATTTCTCAATTAACAATCGCCTTGATAAACAGAATTTCAGATACAGATGTTATGTAATGATCGCAATTCAGAAAACAGAAACTTTTCTGAGAGAAAAAGAGAAGGGAGGAAAGTCATGAAGAAGCAAAATTCAATCTCACGACTTTTTGAGTATGCAGGAAACTTTCGTTATCTGACGATTGCATCCTGGGTGCTCTCAGTGATCAGTGCATGGATCGCGCTGGTTCCATTCTATTATATCTGGAGGATCATCAAAGCAATTTTGGAAGCAGCGCCGGACTACACTCAGGCACAGAATCTGTCTGCATACGGATGGAAAGCATTAGGCGCAGCATTGTTATCTATGATCATCTATGTAGCAGCCCTGATGTGCTCACATATTGCAGCATTTCGCGTACAGGCTGACATGCGTTCTAAGATGATGCATCACATCGTGACACTGCCAATGGGCGCGTTGGATAAAGATGGAAGTGGAAAGATCCGCAAGATCGTCAGTGAATCCAGTGCAGCCACAGAAACCTATCTGGCACACCAGTTACCGGATCAGGCAGGAGCCTATGCCACACCGATAGGACTGCTGGTTTTGCTCCTGGTATTTGACTGGAGGCTTGGCCTCTTAAGCCTTGTCCCTGTAGTGCTTGCATTCCTTATCATGGGAAGCATGACCGGTAAGAAAATGGAAAAGAAAATGAAAGAATATCAGAACGCTCTGGAGGAAATGTCTGGCGAAGCGGTGGAATACGTTCGCGGTATCCCTGTTGTAAAGACATTCGGGCAGTCTGTTTTCTCATTCAAACGTTTTCAGGCTTCTATTAAGAACTATGAAAAATGGACCATTTCCTATACAAAAGACATGAGAATGCCGATGGTATTCTATACAACCATTATTAATGCAGTATTCTCGGTATTGATAGCTGCAACATTTTTCTTTACACAAAGCGATGCATTTCTTCTGAACTTACTGTTTTACATTATCATCACACCAATCATTACGGTGACTTTGAACAAGATCATGTTTGCCAGTGAAAACAAGATGATTGTAGGCGATGCTCTTGAACGAGTTGACAGCATTCTGGATCGTCAGCCACTTTCGGAGGCCACTCAGAAAAAAGATCTCAGGGACAAATCGATAATCTTTGACAACGTGTCTTTCCGTTACGAAGGAGCTGTCAAAGATGCTGTCCATCAGATCAACCTTACGATCAAAGACGGTGAACATGTAGCATTTGTAGGTCCGTCCGGCGGTGGAAAAACAACACTTGCCAGTCTGGCAGCCCGTTTCTTTGATACTACAGAAGGAACGGTCCGCATTGGTGGTGTGGATGTAAAAGACATCCCGTCCGCAGACCTGATGAATCTGGTATCTTTCGTATTCCAGGACAGTAAACTTCTCAAGATGTCAATTTTTGAAAACGTCCGAATGGGAAGAAAAGATGCCACAAGAGAAGAAGTTCTGCAGGCATTAAAAGAGGCGCAGTGTCAGGACATTATCGACAAACTCCCGAATGGGATCGATACTGTGATCGGAAGCAAAGGAACCTATGTATCCGGCGGTGAAGCGCAACGGCTTTCCATTGCAAGAGCCATGCTGAAGAATGCTCCGCTTCTGATCCTTGATGAGGCAACTGCCTTTGCAGATCCGGATAATGAAGCAAAAGTGCAGCAGGCTTTTTCCAGACTTTCTGAAGGAAAAACAGTGATTATGATCGCACACAGACTCTCTTCCGTAAGTGATGCAGATCGTATCTGTGTGCTGAAAGACGGTCAGATCACAGAGAACGGAACCCACGAAGCACTCCTTTCCCAGAAGGGAATCTATGCTCATATGTGGGAAGAATATAATAAATCTGTCTGCTGGAAGGTAGGTGTATGATATGACGTTTAAAGAGAAATTACAACATAAATATGCCCTTTCTGAGCAGGGCGCAAAGGATATGCTGAAAGGATTTGTTACAGTAACGATTTCTAATATTATCCTTATGATGCCTGTGGGAATGCTCTATATGCTGGTTAAAAATTATATGAATCATACCCTTGAGGGAAAAGGAATCATGTTTGCAGTGGGATGCATCCTCTGTCTGCTCCTTATCGGAATTACTACATATATTCAGTATAACGCAACGTTTTTATCCACTTATGTAGAGAGCGGCGTACGCCGTATCAGTCTTGCAGAAAAGCTTCGCAAAATTCCACTGTCTTTCTTCGGAAAGAAAGATTTATCAGATCTGACAAGTATGATCATGGCAGACTGCGCCACACTGGAAACCGCATCCTCACACTGGATCCCGGAACTGGTTGGTGCCTGTATTTCCACAGCATTGGTTGCACTGAGCCTGTTCTTCTTTGACTGGAGAATGGCAATCGCAGCATTATGGGTACTGCCTGTTTCTTTCCTGATCGTAGCGTGCTCCGGCAATGTCCAGAGAAATCTTGGCAGACGACAGATGGAACTGAAAATGGCATGTGCAGACGGCATTCAGGAGTGCCTGGAGACCGTCCGTGACCTGAAAGCCAATAATGCCCAGGAAGAGTACCTGGCAGCACTGGACAAAAAAATCAAGGCAGTAGAGAAACACGCAGTTACCACAGAACTTGGAACCGCATTGTTTGTATCCGGCGCGCAGATGATCTTGAAATTTGGCATTGCAACTGTTGCCCTGACAGGAAGTATCCTCCTTGCAAAAGGCGAGATCGATGTTCTGACGTTCTTCCTGTTCCTGCTTCTGGTGTCCAGACTTTATGATCCTATGCAGATTTCCCTTCAGAACCTTGCGGCCATTATTTCCGCAGATGTACAGTGCAAACGTATGGATGAGATTTTATCTCATGACATTCAGACAGGAACAGATCAGCTCACAAACAAGGGATATGATATCGAATTCAACCATGTAGGCTTTGCATATAATGACAGAGAAGATGTACTCAAAGATGTCACATTTACGGCAAAACAGGGAGAGGTAACCGCACTGATCGGCCCGTCCGGAGGCGGAAAGACAACAGTCTCCAGACTGGCATCACGTTTCTGTGATATCAGCAAAGGTCAGATTAAAGTCGGTGGTATGGATATTTCCAAAATTGATCCGGAAGCCCTTATGTCGCTATATTCAATTGTATTTCAGGATGTGACTTTGTTTAACAATTCCATTATGGAGAACATTCGAATCGGAAGACAAAATGCAACAGACGAAGAGGTCATCGCGGCAGCGAAACTGGCGCACTGCGACGAATTTGCAGAGAAACTCCCAAATGGATGGAATACTATGATCGGTGAAAACGGCTCCGGCCTTTCCGGCGGTGAACGCCAGCGAATCTCTATTGCCCGTGCCTTCCTGAAAGATGCCCCGATCATCCTTCTCGACGAAGCAACTGCATCCCTGGACGTAGACAACGAAACCCTCATTCAGGAATCCCTCTCCCGCCTGATCCAGGATAAGACAGTTATGATCATCGCTCACCGCATGCGTACAGTCGCAGAGGCAGATAAGATAGTAGTTCTCAAAGACGGCACAGTAGCAGAACAGGGCAGTCCGGCAGAACTGGAGAAACAGCATGGTATCTATCATCATATGATGGAAACGCAGATGCAGGCAGCAGGATGGAAATTGTAAGTATTATATTTCTCTAAAAACGTAAATGATAAACAATGATCAATACTTAGAATATGGACATTCTCTACGAAGAGTAATCAGCATATTCTAAGAGGAATGTAGTACTATTGAGATAATGGTACGATGAGCATTCGGTATTATAATAAATGATGAGACACATGGATAGTCGAAATGACTGCCCGTGTGTCTCTTTTTGGTGTCGGTGACTTTTCATGGAGTAGTCAAGCGGATATTCGCAATCCGCTTCGCTACTTGCTCATAACCAAATAACTGCTCCGCAGTTTATCAGAAAGAGCTTGCACTCTTCCTGATACAATCAAGTCCCCACCCACTGCTTATTGCTTTTCGCAGTTGAAGCAAGGGACTTACTTGATTTGGTTAAAAAAGTAAAACATATCTGTATCGTAGCGTTTGTTTTGTATAATTTCAAATGTCCTGATATTATATTTCTTTAGCAATGATGAAAGGGACAAATCCCTACTGAATGTAAAGGGATTACCTCCCAATATACCGTAGTAGTTATAAGAAAAAATTGCCACATACAAATAACAGCATAAAAATCTCTTCTTTGCAGTACATCTGCAGGAGTCGTAGTAACTCTTAGGTTGCGAAAATTTGCGTTATGTCAGAAAAATTCACTGTCTGAGCGGAGCGAGTTTGAATTTTTCTGACATGCTTTTAGCAAATTTCCGCAACCTTAGTGTTACTAGACCCCGAAGCCGTACTGCAAAGAAGAGATTTTTATGCGTCCCTATTAGAGAACATTCCATCAAAAAAGAACAATAATAATTACAAATATACAATCAAACGTGTTATAATACCAATATCAATCCGAATAAAAGATTTTAATTCAAAATCCAAACACATATCAGGGAGGTTTATATTATGAAAAAAGTAAAATCAGCAGCAGCACTCTTATGCAGTGCGTGCCTGGTACTCTCCGGAACAGCAGTACTGACAATGGCAGATTCCATGAAAGTTGTTACACTGGGTGCGGATCTTTCCAGTGACCAGAAAAATACAATGATGAAATACTTCAACGTAAGCAGTGATCAGGTACAGATTCTCACAATTACAAATCAGGATGAAAGAGATTACTTAAGTGCTTACGTTCCGCTTGAACAGATCGGAACCAGAACAGTGAGCTGTGCATATGTGAAACCAACACAGTCCGGCGGAATCAAAGTTCGTACAGCCAATCTCAACTGGGTAACCTGCAACATGATCGCAACATCACTTTCCACATCCGGAGTTAAGAACTGTGAAGTAGTAGCTGCATGCCCGTTCGAAGTATCCGGTACAGGCGCTCTGACAGGAATCCAGATGGCATATGAGTCAGCTACAGGCGAACAGCTTGACAGTACTAAGAAAGAACTTGCCACAGAAGAAATGGTAGTAACAGGAAACCTTGCAGATGAGGTTGGTAAGAATGATGCTACAACTGTTATGAACAAATCTAAGATGCAGGTTATTAAAGATAACGTTCAGAATGCGGATGAAATCTATAATATCGTAGTAAATATAGCACAGGAAAATAACGTAAATCTTGATTCTGATCAGATTAACAAAATTGTAGACCTTCTGGAGCAGATCGCACAGCAGGGTTATAATTATGATGATGTAAAGGCAACTCTGGAGCAGGTAGATCAGAATACATCCGGTGACAGTAATGAGATTGGTGATATTGCAGATGAAGAAGATAATACTGTTAATGCCGGTGATACTTCAGATGAAGACGATATCTTAAACAATGTTGACAACAGTGCACTTGGCGGACAGATTGTAGAGAGTTCCACAGAGAATCCATCTCTGGAACAGGAAACAGGTCTGATCGAGGATGATGAAGCAAATCAGACTGACGGAGATCTTCAGGAAACAGGTGCACCTGAGGAAACAGATGGCGAAGAAATAACGGATGACAGTACATTTGGCAATATAGACGAAGGAGATATGAATTCTGATTCTGATACAGAAGCAGTCGATAGTGAAACTGCAACAGATGAACTGGATACTTCTTCTTTGACAGAAGATCAGCTTACATTATTTAATAAGGCTGAGAACTTCTGTAAAGGAGAGTACGAGGGTGATGCAGACGCTCTTGCAACAGCCATGGATGATGAAACAGCAACAGCATCTGTAACCATGGACGCTGAGAATGGTGCAACACTTTCAAAAGAAGTTGAAAAAGCTTATCTGAAAGTCCTTACTGATGGAACTGATTCCTATCAGGCAGACGGAACAGAAATTTATATGAGCACAGAGCTCAATATGGTAGATAAATCCATGAAAGAGATTTTTGGCTTAAGTGAAGACACACAGGCAAGTCCTGAACTCAGCGAACTCTCTGATGATGACAGACAGACTTTGTATAATGAAACAATGAAATTCTTCGAGAAGCTTTACGGAGAGAGCACAGAGACATATAATACAGAGGATGCTGCAGACACTGAAGATTATGCTGAATAATCGTGACAGCCAGAGAAAGCAGTTTCTGATACGAAGAGCAGAAGAGACTGATATTCCCGGAATCATGTCTGTGATGAATGAAGCCCGAAATGACGAGAAACATCCGGACTGGTTTGTACCTGATAATGAGAGATATGTCCGAAATCATTTAAACGGAAATGGTTATGTGATCGTAGCGGAGTCCACAGAGGGTGGGATTGCAGGTTTCTTCCTTATTAAATATCCTGAGAGTGCGGAAGATAATCTGGGAACTTATCTTGATTTTGACAGAGAACAGCTTACACATGTAGCAGTTATGGATTCGGCAGTTGTGGGTAGTATCTACAGAGGCAATGGCTTGCAGGGACGGATGCTGGAAGCAGCAGAGAGTTTACTGGATTTAGACAAATATTATTATCTGATGTGCACCATCCATCCGGATAATCAGTTCAGCAGAAATAACATGGAGAGTCATGGATATGAAGTGAAGAAATTGGCGCTTTGCTATGGCGGCCTGCCAAGGTGTATACTTTTGAAAAATCTGAGAAAATCTTAAAAAAATACTAAAAAGAAAAGAAAGTAATAAGAAACAGCCGGTGAAATTTCTGTGATTTCGCCGGCTGCTTTGTGTTATATGTAGAAAAAAGAAAATGAATGTGATAGAATGGGTGATTAGAAACAGAAATTTGGATACTGAGGAGGAATGAGAATGGGAATGGCAGTAGTAACCTTGAAGAAAGGTGAGGGACGACTTCTGAAATCCGGTGGAATGTGGATTTTTGATAATGAAATAGATACGATTATGGGCAGTTTTGAAAATGGAGACATGGTACTTGTTCATGATTTTGATGGATATCCGATGGGAAGAGGTTTTATTAATACAAATTCCAAGATTACAGTACGACTGATGACCAGAGATGAGAATGTTGAGATTAATGAGGAACTCCTGGAGAAACGTGTTCGTGATGCATGGGAATATCGTAAGAAAGTAGTAGATACAAGCAGTTGCCGTCTGATCTTCGCAGAGGCAGATTTTCTTCCGGGACTTGTAGTAGATAAGTTTTCAGATGTCCTGGTAGTACAGTCCCTGGCATTGGGAATTGATCGTTTTAAGGAAATAATTGTAGATCTGATTAAGAAAGTCCTTGCAGAGGATGGCATTACAATTCGCGGTGTTTATGAGAGAAGTGATGTTAAAGTCCGGAAACAGGAGGGAATGGAACTGGTCAAAGGTTTTATTGGACCGGAATTTCCGACTCTTGTGCAGATTGAAGAAAATGGTGTGAAATACGAAGTTGATGTAAAAGATGGACAGAAGACAGGTTTCTTCCTTGATCAGAAATATAACAGACTTGCGATCCAGAAGCTCTGCAAGGGTGCAAAAGTTCTGGACTGCTTTACACATACAGGTTCCTTTGCACTGAATGCAGGAATTGCAGGTGCGGCCAGTGTGACGGGTGTGGATGCATCTCAGCTTGCAGTAGACCAGGCAACTGCCAATGCTGCATTAAATGGCTTATCTGATAAAGTGAAATTCATCTGTGAGGACGTTTTTGAACTGCTTCCGGAACTGGAACAGAAAGGTGAGAAATTCGATGTTGTAATTCTGGATCCTCCGGCGTTTACTAAGTCAAGAAATTCCATTAAGAATGCGGTAAAAGGTTACAGAGAAATCAATCTTCGTGCGATGAAATTAGTTAAGGATGGTGGTTTTCTGGCAACTTGTTCCTGTTCCCATTTCATGGATTATGAATTGTTTACCAGAACTATCGGACAGGCAGCGAAGAATGTACATAAGAGACTGCGCCAGGTGGAATACAGAACCCAGGCACCGGATCATCCGATTCTGTGGGCTGCAGATGAGTCCTATTATTTAAAATTCTACATTTTCCAGGTATGTAATGACAGATAGAAACTCAGCAGGTTATAAGGCGGACAATTATCTGCCGGAGTATATCATAAAAATATCAGATAAAAGAAAGTGAGGATACTATTATGAGTTTTAAAGAAGTAAAACCAGAAGAACTGACAATGAATCCATTTACTAAGATTGGCAAAGAATGGCTTCTGATTACAGCGGGAAATGAGGAAAAATGCAACACTATGACAGCCAGCTGGGGCGCAATGGGCGTTATGTGGGGAAAGAATGCAGTAACTGTTTATATTCGACCACAGAGATATACGAAAGAATTTGTAGACAGAGAGGATAAGTTCACAATTTCTGTTCTCGGAAGTGATTATCGTAAGGCATTAAATTACTGCGGTACAGTTTCAGGAAAGGGAACAGATAAAATTAAAGATGCAGGTCTGACACCATATTTCACAGATGGAACAGCAGGAATCGAAGAAGCAGATATGATCATGGTATGCAAGAAGATGTATCATGATGAAATTAAGCCGGAATGTTTTGATGCACCGGAAAATGACAGTAAATGGTATCCTGAGAAAGATTACCATACCATGTATATTGCAGAGGTTCTGAAAGTTTTTGTAAGAGAATAGATAAAACATGCATTTTACTTTCTGGATATATTAGATACATGAAAATGGCACACAGAACAGTAAAATAAGACGACCGTTCGCAGTATGAACAGTAAAAGAGGTAATTTATGAGAGATAAATTAAACAAATTTATGCAGGGACGCTATGGGGTAGATCAGTTTTCAAGGTTTATTCTGGGAGTAGCACTTTTTATTATTGTAGTAGGTTCTTTTGTGAGAAGAAATGCTGCAGGAAGTATTTTGGATACAATAGGTTTAATCCTTATTATCTATACCTATTTCAGAATTCTGTCCAGAAATGTTTCTGCCCGTTATGCGGAAAATCAGAAATATTTAGGGTATACGCAGAAAATTCGTATGCAGTTCAGCAGAGAAAAGAATATGATGGCGCAGAGAAAGACTCATCATATCTACACTTGTCCGGGCTGCGGGCAGAAAATCCGCATTCCGAGAGGAAAGGGACAGAAAGTAGAAATCGAATGCCCGAAGTGTCATGAGAAATTTATAAAAAGACGTTAGTGCAGCGAAAATTATAAAACGGAGGAATTATGTTTGGATATGTAGTATTAAATAAGCCAGAGATAAAGTTCAAGGATTTTGACTTATACCGGTCCTTTTACTGCGGTCTGTGCAGAGAACTGAAAGAAAAGTATGGAATATCCGGACAGATTTCTCTGACCTATGATATGACTTTTGTTGTAATCCTGCTGAGTGCACTTTATGAGCCGGATACCCAAAAAGGTACGACCCGATGCATTATTCATCCGGTTCGTAAACAAACGGTCCGGAGAAATGAAGTTACAGAATATGCGGCAGATATGAACGTACTTCTTACTTATTATAAATGCAGAGATGATTGGGAAGATGAGAAGAAAGTTACTGCTCTTGGATATTCAAAAATTTTGCAAAGAAAAGTACGGGAACTGGATCAGAAATATCCCAGAAAAGCGCAGCAAATACAGCAGCTTCTCAGAGAACTTTCTGAAATGGAGAAAGCAGGTGAACGTGACATTGACAAAATGTCCGGCTGTTTTGGCAAAATCATGGAAGAAATCTTTGCATGGAAACAGGATGTATGGGAGAAGACTTTGCGGAGAATGGGTTTCTTTCTTGGTAAATTTATTTATCTTCTGGATGCATACGACGATGTGGAAGAGGATATAAAAAACAATAATTACAATCCTTTTTCAGAACAATATATAATGGAAGCATTCGATGAGCAGGTACGTCAGCTACTGATCATGATGATGGCACAGACCTGCAGGGAGTTTGAGAAACTTCCTATTATAGAATATACAGATATTTTGAGAAATATTCTTTACTCTGGCGTGTGGGTACGTTTTGAGGTGATCCATAAGCAGAGAGAAGAAGCAGGGGAGAAGAAAGAATGATCGATCCGTACAGTATACTGGGGATTTCCAGAGAAGCATCTGATGATGAAGTAAAGAAAGCATACCGCAAATTAAGCAGAAAATATCATCCGGATGCCAATATTGACAATCCGAATAAAGAGCAGGCTGAGGAGAAATTTAAACAGGTTCAGCAGGCTTATGAACAGATCATGAAAGAAAGAGAACAGGGAACAGGCTATAGCGGCTATAATTATGGCGGTAATAGTTACGGTGGATTTGGCGGATTTTCTGGTCAGTCGGATTCCGGTTATCAAGATGAAGAGTCCATGCGCAGACAGGCAGCAGCTAACTATATACAGAGCGGACATTACCGCGAAGCTATGAATGTTTTGCAATCACTGCAGCAGAGAAACGGACAGTGGTATTATTTATCATCTATGGCAAATATGGGACTTGGAAATAATGTAAATGCTTTGAATGATATTAAAGAAGCAGTTCGGCTGGAGCCTGATAATGCTCAGTACAGGATGCTGCAGCAGCAGATGGAAGGCGGCGGAACATGGTATCAGGAAATGCAGAATCCATTTGGCGGAATGCCGACAGGCGGAGATGACTACTGCATGAAGCTGTGCCTTGCCAATCTGGCCTGCAGTTTATGCTGCCCGGGCGGCGGCGTTTTCTGTTGCTAGAACTCCGGGACATTGTTCATGAAATAATTACACCATTTTAGTGTCTGATCGGTCAAAAAAATTTAAGTTGGTGATTGACAACTAAAAGTGAAAATATTACTATATTAAAGTGGTGACATAATAAAGGATACAGGAGGAAATCAATAATGAGTATTCGTGTTGGTATTTTAGGCTACGGCAATCTTGGCCGTGGTGTAGAGTGTGCAATTAAACATAATCCGGATATGGAGCTTGTGGCAGTATTTACACGCCGTGCTCCGGAAACAGTTAAGATTCTTACAGAGACAGCTACCGTGTATTCTGTAAACGATGCTGAAAAAATGAAAGACAAAATTGATGTTATGATCATCTGCGGAGGAAGTGCAACAGATCTTCCGAAACAGACACCTGAATATGCAAAGATGTTCAATGTAATTGACAGTTTTGATACACATGCAAGAATTCCAGAGCATTTTGAAGCAGTAGATGCTGCTGCAAAAGAGGGCGGACATATCGGTATTATTTCCGTAGGCTGGGATCCGGGAATGTTCTCACTGAACCGCCTCTATGCAAATGCAATCCTTACAAATGGTAAGGACTACACATTCTGGGGCAAAGGTGTAAGTCAGGGACATTCAGATGCAGTTCGCCGTATCAAGGGTGTTAAAGATGCAAAACAGTATACAATCCCTGTTGAATCAGCTTTGGAAGCTGTAAGAAATGGAGAGAATCCGGATCTTACAACAAGACAGAAACATACAAGAGAGTGTTTCGTAGTAGCAGAAGAAGGTGCAGATCTTGCACAGATCGAAAACGATATTAAGACTATGCCGAACTACTTCTCAGACTATGATACAACCGTACATTTCATTTCTGAAGAAGAATTAAAACGTGATCACAGTGGAATTCCGCATGGTGGATTTGTAATCCGTTCAGGAAAAACTGGCTGGAATGATGAGAATAATCATGTAATCGAATATAGCCTGAAACTGGATTCTAACCCAGAGTTTACTTCTTCTGTACTTGTTGCATATGCAAGAGCTGCATACCGCATGAGCAAAGAAGGACAGACTGGTGCGAAGACAGTATTTGATGTAGCACCTGCTTATCTGTGTGCTGCTGACGGGGCAGAATTAAGAAAACATCTGCTGTAGTTTTTATTACAACAGGAGGTTTGCCGAGTAGGAAAATAGTATTATCAATATTATTAAAAATGGAAAGAAGAGACAGAGTTTTTGTGGACTTTGTCTCTTTTTTGTTAGGTGGAAACAGGAGAATTTAGTAAATGTTTAACATATTTTTACTTCTATGTTGACTGGATATTGAAAGTGTAATATAATAGGGTCATAGAAACGTAACAACATTGTAAAAAACTATGTTAAATTTCAAAGCGTATCTGAGAAGTATGCGAGGTATCTGCAGATATTTTTTACGGTACTTTTCAGACACGCTTTGATAATGAAAAAAAGAAAAGGAAGGTATGTATGCAAAACGTAAACAAGAAGTTTAGAATCTGGGGAGTACTTCTGTTGCTGCTGTTATTTGCGGTAGGATTTTCTACACATCTGACTGCCGAGAAAGTACAGGCAGCGACGAAAACCGGTTTTGTAACTATCAACGGAAAATCATACTACATAGATAAAGATGGTTCAAAGCATAAAGGATGGCTGGAGCTGAACGGCTGGAAATATTATTTTAACAAAAATACAGGAGTTCAGGTAAAAGGCTGGGTAACTGACAGCAAGGGACGAAAGAGATACTTCAGCAAGAATGCTGGTGTGATGATGACCGGTTGGCTTACAGATACTAAGAATCAGAAGAGATATTTCAGTCCAACTACAGGTTTCATGCAGACCAAGTGGATGACACAGAATGGCAAACGGTATTATTTTTACAGCAAGAGCGGTGTAGCTGCCTGCAAGACATTCCTTACAGACAGTAAATCTAATACAAGATATTTTACGAGCGCATGCTATATGCTTACCGGCTGGACGAAGAATTCCAAGAATGAGTACAGATATTTTGAAACTAAAGACGGAATTATGGCGAAAGGATTCCAGACTTTAGATGGCAAGAAATACTATTTCAATACGAAAAATGGTAAAATGGCTGTAGGCTGGACTACCATTAACAGTAATAAATATTATTTCAATAAAGAAACAGGTGTGATGGCTACCGGAGATGTGACTATTGATGGTACAAAATATCATTTTAATTCTAACGGAATTCTGAGCAACACTACAAATTCTACAGGAACAAAGACGATTAAGAATTATCTTGCAGGTGCTTTACAGCCTGTTGGACAGGCTCTGTATGTATGGGGCGGCGGCTGGAATGATTCCACAAGAAAGGGAGTAAGTCCGACCATGACCAGCTTCTATAACAGCCAGAGCAGCAGCTATGATTACAATAATTACAGAGACCTCAGTACTGCAAACCGTGCGAAAGGTTTTGACTGTTCCGGTTTTGTGGGCTGGGCAGCATATCAGGTAATGCAGAGCAAATCCGGTGTCGGAAGTGGATACACTGTTGTTTCAGGTGAAATTGGCTCTTATTATAAATCTATGGGATGGGGAAGCATTCTCACTCAGGCAAATTTAGCAAGTGATAACTGGAAAGTATATCCTGGTGATGTTGGCTATGACAGTGGACATACATGGATCATTCTTGGCCAGTGTAAAGATAAGAGTGCAGTAATCGTTCATTCTACACCGAATGCTGGTGTTCAGATTGCAGGTACGCCTACTCCTGACGGTTCATACTCAAGTCAGGCGATCACACTGGCTCAGAAGTATATGTCCAGATATCCTGGATATACTAAATATGCTTATCATACTTCATCTGGTAACTATATCAGAAGAGGTAACTATCTGAGATGGAACAGAAACACACTTGCTGATCCGGATGGTTATATGAATATGACAGCAGATCAGATTCTTGCAGATTTGTTCAACTAAGAACAAAATAATTGAGAAACCGGGAAGCAGCTTTCTATATGAAAGCTGCTTCTTTTATGCAATTTGTCTTCCTGATAAAAGCAGGTTTCCACCTACTGTTTATTGATTTTCGCGATTGAAGCAGGGACATACTTGGTTTGGTTAAATAAGGATATCGGGTTGAGTAAATATATATTACAGAAGTACAATTGGAAATGTTCCAATTGTACATAGAAAAGCAAAGAATAACGAAACCGTTACTAAATGTTACAGAAATATAAAATTTATTGTAAATAACCCTTGCGTTTCTGGATGCAATGTGTTAATATGTATAAGAATTAACTTGAATATTACAGAAATATTACGAAATAGAAAGAAAATGTTACGAGGGTGAGAATTCATGAAGAAAAGAATTGTATGTCTTACATTAGCACTTTTAATGACAACAACCCAGGTTGTTAGTGTAAGCGCTTCAAGAGAGGATGAATTAAGAGAAGAGCAGGCAATCACAAGCCAGCAGCTCGATGCCACTTATTCCAGAATGGATGAGCTGGCATATGCGAAATCACAGCTTGAGAATGAGATTTCCGAACTGGATTCCAATCTTGTAAGTGTTATGGTTTCTATTGATACTCTTAAGGGAGATATCGATAACAAAGAAGTAGATATTATCAGAACTAAACAGGATCTGGCAAAAGCTCAGAAAGCAAGAGATAAACAGTACGAGAACATGAAACTGCGTATCCAGGCTTTATATGAGCAGGGCGGCGATACCGCCTGGTTCCAGATGATGCTTAACTCTGATGATTTAAGCGAACTTCTTACACGTGCTGAGAATACACAGCAGATGTATGAACAGGACAGAAAGAACCTTGATAAATATGTTAACACAATTAATGAAGTAAATAACCTTAAGACTCAGTATGAATCTGATAAAGCAGAACTGGAAGAGATGAAAGCTTCCTATGAAGAACAGTCTTATAACCTTCAGTGTCAGATTGATGAGAAAAAAGCTGCTTCAGCAGACTATGAGAATGAAATTGCTTATGCACAGCAGCAGGCTACAGAATATGCAAATTTGTTAGCAGAGCAGACAGCAGAGATCCAGAGACTGGAAGCAGAGAGAATCGCTGCAGAAGAAGAGGCAAGACGTCAGGCAGAGGAAGAAGCTGCAAGACAGGCGGCAGAAGAAGCTGCAGCGGAAGAGGCAGCAGCGAATGCACAGGAGGATGAAGAATCCGATTCAGAAGATGTAGAGTATGATGAAGATGGCAATGCAGTTGACAATACAGATGATTCCGAATCAGAAGATGATGAAGAATACGACGAGAATGGCGATGACGATACTTCATCAGATGATGTAGAATATGACGAATATGGTAATGTGATTGATTCCGATAATACAGTATCCGCTGATGATTATGAGAATGAACAGTCATCAAGTTCAGACAGTTCTTCTTATTCAGGATCAGGATCCTCAGTAGTTGATTACGCAACACAGTTTGTTGGTAACCCATATGTATGGGGCGGCACAAGTCTTACAAACGGTGCTGACTGTTCTGGATTTGTACAGAGTGTATATGCAAACTTCGGAATAAGTCTTCCGAGAACATCATATGAACAGCAGTATGCAGGTACAGAAGTTTCTTATGCAGATGCACAGCCAGGTGATTTGATTTGTTACGGCGGACATGTTGCTATCTACATGGGCAATGGACGTATTGTTCACGCATCTAATTCAGTAGACGGTATCAAAATCAGTGATAACGCAGCATACAGAACAATTGTATCTGTAAGAAGACTGGTATAGTAGCCAAATGATAAATGTCAGAGGATATCGGCCAATGGCCGGTATCCTTTTTTGTCCATGTGCAGGGAGATGGGCAAGTAGCGAAGCGGATTGCGAATATTCGCTTGACTTGAAACAGAAAGTTTACTTGATCAGGTGAAATATTAGACGGTAAAACTTTGACAAATAGTTGACATTTTAATAAGAAGGTGTTATTATACAGACAGTATAATTCCATATGGAACATATTAAGTGCTGATACCGTGAGAAAACAGTACAGAAAGAGGGAATCAGGTGAGAAACCTGAGCGATCCGGTCACTGTAACAGAGGAGCAAATCTCAGAATGTCCATTGTGCCATAGCATGAGAAGGAGAGAGGAGCGATGAGCCTGGAGCCAGGAAACCTGCTTGGTATGGCGAGGTTAAACTTCCGTGTAAAGTGTAACAACCAACTCCGTTGAATCCGCAGCTTCGGAGTGTTGTCTGCTTTTATCTGAAGGCAGACATTTTTTATGGAATGCGCCTGTTCTTTATGAATTATACATGATTAAATGGCAGGCGATACTACTTCGGATTTATTCGTTCCCTCCGCGCACTCATGAACGGATTTTTTTCTACCCCGGAGTAGCGTCGCTCCCTCTTATTTATGTAGCTGTTAAATGGAGTTTAAGAATACTGTAATGAATTTTCAATGCTGTGTCGTAAGACTGAGAATCGATGATTCATTAGAGTATTTTTTTATATAACAGGAAGTTCCGTTGAAATTCCTATTATGTAAAAAGCCCTCTGGGCAGGATCGTACTGCGGCGGAGAGGAATTATGTCGCTGAAGCGTCCCGCCGCAGGCGAAGAATCCTGCAAGCAGGATTTTTTTTATATCATATGAAAGAAGGAAACTAAGATGGAAAGACCTTATTGGGAAGGTAAAGAGTATTCATACTTCAGTCACAAAAAATGCGAATTTTTTCCATGTCATAAAAATGCAGATCCGGAAGATTTTAATTGTCTGTTTTGTTACTGCCCTCTGTATGCGCTTGGAGACAAATGCGGTGGGAATTTCAGATATACTGATAAGGGAATAAAGGATTGTACTAATTGTCTTGTTCCGCACAAAAAAAAGAATTACGGATATATCACAGGAAAGTATCAGGAACTTGCTGATATGATGAGAAAGGTGAAGGAGACAGAGTAAAAATAAAGCAGGAACATGTCAGATTACCCAAGATAAGCGAGAACGATTTTAATTGTAATCTATATTCATGTCTGTTAGAATAAATATAACAAAAGAGAAATATCTGAAGAAAATTTTGAGTCTGGATACGTTATAAATATGAATACGTTCTAAATAAAGCATTCCACACATGCTTTGCACACTTTTCACATATACAGAAGAAAATGCACCACGGCATTTGACACCATTTCCTGACGGCATTTTCTATATCCGGCAGAACCTGACATTTCTTTTTAACCAAATCAAGTAAGTCCCCTGCTTCAATTGCGAAAAGAAATAAGCAGTGGGTGGGGACTTGCTTGTATCAGGAGGAGTGCAAGCTCCTACTGATAAACTTCGGAGCAGTTATTTGGTTATGAGCAAGTAGCGAAGCGGATTGCGAATATCCGCTTGACTTTATATGAAAAACCGCCGGAAAGCCTGAGATAGGGCTTCGGCGGTTTTTGCGTAGTATAAAGGTATTATTTTTTACACGGGGAGTTATAAACATATGAAAAAAAGAAGGATGACAATACAGATACTTTCGGCTATGCTGGCTTCTGCAATGATTTGTACTTCTGTACCGGTACCTGCATTTGCACAGGAAATATTTGATTCCGGAGAACAGAATGAACTTTTTACAGAAGAACCTGGAAATGAGAGGGCAGCCGGGACAGAGGAATTTTCGTCAGATGAAGCAGATGCTGAATTTCAGGCTGGAGAAGAATCGGAGGAAGAGAATGAGGGAATCCGTTACATTAAGGGAAGACCGTTGACAGAAGAGGAACGGGAGGAGCAGTTGGAACCATTTAAGAATCTGACTCCGTTGGATCCCGGACCGCAGGTGGAGAGTGATCTGTATTCAGATATTTCAGTTTACAGCAGGGCTGCTGAGTATCTTTCGAAATATGATGCGAGAGAAAAAGGTCTGGTAACAACTGTGAAAAATCAGAATCCTTTTGGAACATGCTGGGCATTCGGAATGGCAGCAGTAATGGAAGCTTCACTGCTTTTTCAGGGACAGGGAACTTACGATCTGTCAGAAGAACATTTGTCGTATTTTTTTTCCAACAGGCAGAATGACCCACTGGGAAATACAGCTGATGACATAAATACAGTAGCCGGAAATTATCATAATATAGGTGGAAATGATTATCTGGCTGCAGTTTTTCTCAGTACATGGTCAGGAATGACAACAGAGGATGATGTACCGCTTCCGACAGACTCTTTACATAAACAGGATCTGACTGCAGAGATATCGGCTGATAAGGCTTATAATGCAGCTGTCTATCTGAAGAATGCGTCGTTTTCTAATTATTCAGTGAAAGATAATGATGAATTAGAGGGCTCCAAAAACAGAATGAAGAAACTGTTAATGAAGGACCATGCAGTGTCAATTATGTTTTATATGGCGGAGAATTATGTAAATCCAGATACGGCAGCATATTGTTATCCGACAACAGCAACATCGAAAGTGATTAATCATATCGTGACTGTAGTGGGATGGGACGATGATTACGACAAAAACAATTTTCTTGATGCGTCTATGGTACAGAATAACGGGGCATGGATCGTTAAGAACAGCTGGGGCGAGGATAAAGGAGATCAGGGATATTATTATGTTTCTTATGAAGATCCTAATATCAGCAATCTGGTGAGCGCAGAGGCTGTAACAACTTCGCAACAGATATATAAGAACAATTATTTCTATGATGGTTCTTCGGCAATTTCATCAGTTAAAATACAGCCGGGACAGTCTGTGGCTGCAGCCTATGAGGCAAAAGCCGGAAATGGAAAAGAAGAGGCAATTGGAGAAGTTAATGTGGTTACCATGACAGATAATGCTTCTTATAAAATTCAGATATATACGGATATTACTGATCCTGCTGATCCACAGAGTGGTACTCCTGCATATGCACAGCCGTATGAAGTGGAGCAGGAGATTGCGGGGGTGCATACAGTTACAGTTCCTGAGGTTGTGTTAAAACAGGGCAGCAGATATTCAGTAGTGATCACAAACAGCGGAAGTAGCTATATCAGTTTTGGAGTAGAAACAAGTACAAGCTATAAGAATTCCGGAGGAGGAAGCTGGTTTACATCAACTGCCGGTATTGAGCAGAATCAGACTTTTTATAAAGGAGCACTGCCTACTTCTGAATGGAGAGATGGAAAGATAGCCAACTGGTCGGTAAGGATTAAAGTGCACACCAGAACCCTTGATCAGTCCTGGATTCCGGATACACCGGTATTTCAGGTAAAGGCTTATAATTCAGGATATAATCTTGTCTCCTGGGATAAGGTTTCTAATGCAGCAGGATATTATATATACAGAAGACCGTCATCTGGTGGAGGGTGGTCCAAGATTGCAGCAGTAAAAAATTCTTCATTAAAATATAAAGACAGCAGAATAACTGCAGGAACGTCTTACCGATACACGGTAAGGGCATATTACCAGGCAAATGGAAAAAACTACCTGAGTAAGTATACAACGGGTCCGATAATCAAAGCGGCACCTGCGCTGCAAAGCATTTCTTCTGTAAAATCTGAGAAGAATGGAATCCGTATCCTGTGGAAGAAACAGAAATGTGATGGATATTATATTTACAGGAAGAAAAAAGACGGATCTTATCAGTTGATCAGGAAAATTTCCGACAAAAACACAGTATCTTATCTGGACAAGAAAGCGGTAAAAGGTGTATCATATTATTATGCTGTGAGGGCATATGTTAGAGAGACTTATGGAAATGTATACAGCAAATATAAGAGGTCATCTGTTATAAAAAGAAAATAAGAAACAGAAACTATGAAAATAATAAGGGAAAAGGTTATGAAGAGAAGGTTAGGTACAATAGCAGCCCTGTTGTTATGTGTTATTCTGACAACAGTAAATATATGGGCTGATGACGGAAAAGGACAGGATCCGGATTATGTTACGGATTATTATATGGTCGTACAGAGTGCTGAGGGGGGCATAAATATTTATGCTGAATCAGATCCACAGAGTGAGATATTAAATGATCAGCTGATCATCAATGGAACTGCAATTCATATCCAGGGTGAAAAGGATGGCACAGATAATAAAAAGTGGGCATACACACAGTATCATGGAATGAACGGTTATATTCCTATGGACGATCTGAAGCCAGTTACGCGCAGTGAGGCAATAAAAGAAGAAATCAATACACTGGGTGGTAAGGATGTGGATTTTGAAGTAAAAATCCAGGGAGATGATGGAAAAGCTTCTGTATATAACGGACCTGGAGAGAAGTTTGGAGAAGTCAGCGGAACTTCCGGAATTGAGAATGATACGACTGTACATATTTCTCAGTATGTTCATGGAGAAGATGGCACAAACTGGGGAAGGACTGACACAGACGGTGTTGATCAGGGTTGGCTGAATCTTGATCGTGATACTGATTACACAGGTAAATCTGAAGGTGAAACAGCAGCGGAGGCAGCTGTAGCAGGAGATAAGAGCGTGGAAGGAACATTAACTCCGGAAGCGACAGTGACACCGACACCAGAAGCGACACCGACACCGCAAGTGACCGCAACACCGACACCAGAAGCGACACCGACACCGCAAGTGACTGTAACACCGACGCCGGAGGCAACACCGACATCAGGGGCAACTGTTACACCGGAAGCAACACCGACATCAGAGGCAACTGCGACTCCGGAGGTGAAGGACAAAGAGAATGCAGATAAGAAGGAAATGGATAAGAAATCGAAGCCAGGTAAAGATGATTCACAGAAAGTATCTGGAAAGAATGTAAAGTCTGATTCAGGAATGCTTAATCCTGTAGTCTGGATCAGTGGGATAGGAATCGTTATCATTATAGGATTATTAATCTATTTTCTGAAAAAGAAGAAATAATATAAGAAATTAAAAGAGCAGCGTACCAAGTGGTACAGCTGCTCTTTTTGGAAAAATGTGTGTGTATAATTGAGACATTCTGAGGAAACCTCGAATAGTCTTAATTAACGAAAATGTTAACTTGTGTGTACAATAGTAGTTTACAATCTTTTGACAGATTAATCAAGATAAAATTTCATAGAAAATGATATATTTTTGTGTTACTACAACTTGCACAATAATGAACGGACACGTATAATAGGAGAAAGCAATACTCAAGGATGAGGTAAAGAGAATGAAGATAACTGAAGAACTGCTGAATGAAATGAAAGTTAAGGATGAGAATTTTTCTGACGGATTAATCTTGCCAGACGGTGAATATATGCGGATTCCCAGAGGACACCTTCACGGAATGATGGAGCTGCTGCCATGGACGGAGGATGAAATCTGGAAAATGATCCCGGAGGGAGATTCCCCTCTTTTCTGGCTGGTTGAGAAGACAGGATGTGTTCTTACTGATTATAATAATTCAATAGGAATGAAAATGACACCTGCCCAGCAGCAGGTGTTTGATGCAATGCGGGCGCATGGTTTTCTTACAGATGATTACTATGACCTTACGAAACAGAGAGAGAAGGTCAGAAAAGAACAGATGGAGCATACGTGCAGCGCTGAGTAATAAGAAAACAGCAGGAAATTCAGACTGTATGATCAGAAGTATTCACGCATACAGGTGAGGATTCCGGTTTTGAGTTCTTCAAAGGTGCAGTTCGTGCGTCCTCGGAAATAGTAAACAACCTGTTCGCAGATTCCATCTACAAAAATTTCCACTTTCATATGGAACCATGGCGCCGGGTTATGATTCACATCAGGAATAGCCAAAATCTTAGCTGCGATTTCCCGACGGAGCTTACGCAGAAAATACATAGGTGATTCAGAAGTGAGAATCTGTCTGTACAGGTTCTCATTTTTGTATATAAGGTCTAATAAATCTTCTGTAAATGTGAGGAGCTCTTCCCTGGTTTTGGGATTATTCTGCATAACGTCACTCATCAGTGTCTGCTCCATTTCCCCGGCAATATCATAAATATCACTGTAATGCAGATAAAAAGTAGAACGATTGATATTCGCCCGCCTTACCAGTTCAGTTACCGTGATCTTATCTAACTCTCCTTTTTCTTTGACCATCTCTGCAAAGGCATTACGGATCGCTGTCTTTGTCTTAACAGAAGACTGGTTCATATCTTTTACTTTCATGTAAATCTGAAATCCTTTCTTGTATTCTAAAATGCAGAGGCATACCCTTTACTGCCTTTTTTATTAGCATACCCCATATCAGTTCCATTCGTAAAGTATTTAAACGAAAAGTAGACAGTTTTATCAACACTGTCTATATATAGACAACATCGTCTATCGTGTGCTTGAATAAGTCATGTGGTTTGTATATTCTTTCTTTAGCAAAAAAATCAACAGTGTTGATATTTCCACATGAAATATCACAGAAGGTTGAGTTCACGAAGTCAAGCGGATTTTCGCAATCCGCTTCGCTACTTGCTCATAACCAAATAAGGAAGGAGTGTTAGTTTGGACCGCTATACAAATTTTATTTTAAAACACAGAAAAATGATCATTACAGTATTCGTGGTACTTGCAGTGGTGTGTGCGGGGCTTTCCACACTGGTAGGAGTCAATTACAATTTTGCTGATTACCTGCCGGATGATGCACCATCTACAAAAGCATTGAACATTATGGAGGAGGAGTATTCACAGCCCATTCCAAACATGAGGGTTGTTGTCTATGACGTGACAATCCCTGAAGCCCTCGAGTACAAAGAGAAGATAGAGAATGCAGAGGGTGTAAAAGAAGTTACCTGGCTTGATGATTCCACAGATATTTATCAGCCACTGGAACTGGCGGATCAGGACACTATAGATGCCTGGTACAAGAATTCTGATGCATTATTTTCCGTAACTGTGAGCAGTAATGAAGATGAAAAAGCTACTGCAGTAAAAGCAATCAGAGAAATTATTGGAGATGACAATGCCATGTCAGGAACGGCAGTTACAGATGTCCTGTCTCCGGTACATACCAGTCAGGAAATCCAGAAGATCATGTTGATCTCACTTCCGATTATATTTGTAATCCTGCTTCTGACAACAACATCCTGGTTCGAACCTGTATTATTCATGATCACTATTGGCGTAGTAATCATGTTGAACAGAGGAACAAACCTGATATTCGGAGAAATATCTTTTGTTACCAATGCAGCAGGAAGTGTTCTGCAGCTGGCTGTTTCCATGGACTATTCAATTTTCCTTCTGCATCGTTTCGCAGAGAACAGACAGGATGGAAAACCGGTGCAGGAAGCAATGGTTGCAGCAGTGAAACAGTCCATGGGTTCTGTACTTTCCAGTGGACTGACAACAGTAACCGGATTCGCAGCGCTGATTCTGATGCGTTTTAAGATTGGTCCGGATATGGGATATGTAATGGCAAAAGCAATCGTATTCAGTTTAATCTGTGTACTCTGTTTCCTGCCTGCACTTGCAATCTCCACATATAAACTGATCGACAAGACACAGCACCGTCCGTTCTATCCGGATTTCAGTAAATTTGCAAAAGGTGTGTTGAAAGTAAGAGTGCCGGCACTGACTTTAGCAGTACTGATCGCTGTTCCATGCTTCATTGCACAGGGCAGAAACGATTTTCTCTATGGATCAAGTCGTGTTTACAGTACAGATGAAACACAGATGGGACGTGACCTGCTGGCAGTGGAAGATGAATATGGAGCATCTAATCCACTGGTTATCATGGTGCCGAAAGGAGATATCAGCAAGGAGGCACAGTTAAATGATGCACTGAAAGCTGATCCGGATGTAACATCAGTGATTTCCTATGTAAATACAGTCGGAGCATCTATCCCTGAGAACTTTGTCCCAGAGGAATCCCTAAGTCAGCTCTATTCCGAACATTATAGCCGTTTCGTAGTAACGCTGGATACAGAAGAAGTAGAGGATGGATGGGCGGACAAGATTGATAAGGTTCATGAGATTTGCGAAGAATATTACGGTGACGAGGTACTGATCGCCGGTGACCTGGCAAGCACTGAGGACTTAAAAGATACCATCACAGTAGACAATACAAGAGTCAACATCCTCGCAATCCTCTTTGTATTTATGATCCTTGTATTTAACTTTAAATCCATTACATTACCAATTATCCTGACCCTGGTGATCGAGCTGTCCATATGGATCAACCTTTCTGTTCCATATTTCCAGTCGACCACGCTTCACTATATCGGATATCTGATCATCAGTTCCGTCCAGTTAGGCGCCACCATTGATTATGCGATTCTGCTGACAGGAAGATATTTGGAAGAACGAAAGATCAGAACCCGCAGGGCGGCAGCTAAAGAAAGCATTCGTGTATGTGTTCTGTCATTGTTTACATCCGCGGTTATCCTGACCATTGCGGGTACAGTACTTGGTAAGATTTCTACGAACTTGGTACTCAGCCAGCTTGGAACGCTGGTAGGACGGGGCGCAGTCATTTCCTTTGTATTGGTATTGTTTGTACTGCCGGCATTACTGATGGTATTTGACAAAGTAATAGAAAAAACAACAGCCAAAACACATTTTTATCATGAGAAATAAAGAAGTCAGACGGAGGTAAGAATGATGAATCAGAATAAAAAAATTATCAGAAAAACAGGTGCAGCTTTTCTTTGCGCAGCTATGGTAGCCAATGCAGGTGCAGCTCCTGTACTGGCAGCAGCCGATAATCAGAAAGATGAGAACATATATGTAAACCTGAACACAGACGGAAGCGTATCTGGTGTTTATGTTGTAAATGAATATGAATTAAAAGAGAAGACACAGATCACAGATTACGGCAATTACACATCAGTCAAAAACTTGACCAGTGACGATGCCATCACACTTTCCGGCGATAAGGTTGAAGTAGAAGCACCGGCGGGTAAGTTCTATTATCAGGGAGACATCGACGGAACTGAAATTCCCTGGGATATTTCCATTACCTATGAACTGGATGGTCAGAAACTGTCAGCAGAAGAGCTGGCAGGCAAGAGCGGCAAGCTGAAGATTGTTCTTTCCGTAAAAGACAATAAGGATTCCGATGACAAGTTCTTCGACAATTATCTGGTACAGGGAACGGTAACTTTGGATACAAAGAAATGCAGCAGTATCCAGGCAGACGGCGCAACACAGGCGAATGTAGGCTCTGACCGTCAGCTTCTTTACAACATCATGGCAGGACAGGAAAAAGAATTCACTATCACAGCAGATGTTACAGATTTCGAGATGGACGCCATTTCATTCCAGGCAGTGCCGATGTCCTTTGACATTGACAGCAGTTCTCTGGACACTTCTGAAATTTATGACAAGACAGACGAGATCAAAGATGCAGCTAAAGAGTTTGATGATGGTGCAACTGACTTGCAGGACGGTGCATCAAAGCTGAAAGACGGTTCCTCCGAATTAAAAGACGGAGCCAGTGACCTCAAAGACGGTACAGATGAACTGAAAGACGGCACATCAAACCTGAAAAGCGGAGCAGGAGAACTTTCCGACGGTACAGATGAACTGGCATCAGGCGGCGAATCTCTGGCAGACGGAGCTTCTTCCATGAAATCAGGAATCTCTTCCGCTGATCAGGGTGCAGCATCTGTCCGTGCCGGAGCAGGAAGCCTTGTCAGCGGAGCATCCCAGCTCTCTGAGGGAACCCGGTCATTAAATTCCGGAATGCAGGAACTGAGCAAAAACCTGAAAAAGATGGACAAAGGAGCCAGTCGATTAAATAATTCTCTGACAGCTTTATCTTCTCAGTCCGGCACACTAACTGACGGAAGCGCACAGGTGCTGGCAGCACTTCAGCAAATTCAGGCGAGTCTTAGTACTATCAATGTAGGAAGTGAAGCAATGCAAAATCAGATCACACAGATGGGACAGTCAGAGGAAATGCAGTCTCTGCTTAATGCATCTACTCAGATTAAAGCTGCGACAGAGAGTCTTGCAGATGGTTCTCAGAGTGTATTTGACGGGGCATCCGCATTAGCACAGAGCTGCGCAGGATTTGAGGACTTGAAATCTCAAAATACTGACAGTGCGGCATACCTCAGAGGAATCGCGTCCCAGGCAATGGCAGTTTACGGAAGCCTGTCGGCAACCCAGAAAGCAGTGGTAGATGCAGCCGGAGATGTAAGTTCAGTTTCTGCAAATCTGGAAAATATTGCATCATTACTGGAAGCAAATAACAGTGCTTATGAAGGGGTGGAATCCGGAGCATCCAGTGTGGAATCCGGAGCAGCCCAGGTAGCACAGGGGGCATCAGAGCTGAAAGATAACTATGCACAGTTTGACACACAGATTCAGTCTCTTCCTGTACTTCTGCAGAACATGATCACAGATCAGATGGATACACTGGTAACAGCTATCAACACACTGACAGAACAGTACAAAGAACTGGATGCAGGAATCGGAAACTATACACAGGGAGTGGATCAGGTGCAGAAAGCGTACAGTCAGTTCTACAGTGCATACAGTCAGGTTGTAAAAGCTACAGACTCTCTGACAAGTGGAACTGCAAACCTGAAAGCTGGTGCAGAATCCCTGGAGGACGGCGCACAGCAGCTTTACGCAGGAACCCAGAGTCTGAAGAACGGAATATCTGCTCTTGACAGTGGCGCAGACACTCTGGTAAGCGGAGTAAACAGCTTGCAGAGCGGAATCTCCAGTCTGCAGACAGGTGTAGGAACACTTACTGACGGAATCGACACACTGGACAACGGCGCAGGTTCTCTTTCCGATGGAGCAAACAGCTTATATGACGGAACTGTAGAACTGTACGATGGAATCGTAGATCTTGCAGAGGGAACCGACGACTTGAAAGACGGTACAACAGAATTCAGCGACAAGACAAAAGATATTGATACACAGATTGACGATGCCATCAACGAAGCAACTGACAAAATTTCAGGCACAGATTTCACACCTGTATCTTTCGCATCTGATGAAAACACAGACATCGGACTGGTACAGTTCGCAATGCAAACAGAAGCAATCTCTATCGCTGATGATGACGAAGAAGAGGAAACAGTAGAAGAAGACAAGAGCTTCGTACAGAAACTGAAAGATCTTTTCTGATAAATACAGATCAGAAAAGCCGATAAAAAAGAAATAAAAGATTAACTCAATAAAACATTAGCCAATTAATCTCAGAACTTTTCTCCAGAGGGATTTTCCCTTGAAGAAAAAGTTCTGAGATTTTTTTATATATGTTGTTTTTACAACATACTTAAAACGAAAAATCCGATATACTTTGCCATGTAATCAAGAGAACACAGACAGTTAACATAGAAACCAATCATTCACAGGAGGGAAACTCATGATAAGACAGATCATACACATTGACGAAGAACGATGCAATGGATGCGGTTTATGCGCCAGCGCCTGTCAGGAAGGAGCCATCGGCATTGTAGACGGAAAAGCAAAGCTTCTACGTGATGACTACTGCGACGGGTTAGGCAACTGCCTGCCGGTATGTCCGACAAATGCAATTTCATTTATTAAAAGAGAAGCAGCAGCCTTTGACGAGGCAGCAGTAGAAGCAAATATGAAAGCAAATGCAGAGAATGGAACAGGAGCCGCAGATACGAAATCAGCATCATCATGTGCAGGAGCCGGCACTGCAGAACCAAAACATGGAATCGGCAAGCTTTTCACAGGATGTCCGGGAAGCATGGCGAAGAAGATTCTAAGAGCACCACAGAAAGAAGAAAGAACTTATACACAGTCCAACACCCCGGCGGAATCCGAACTGCGTCAGTGGCCGGTACAGATCAAATTAGTACCAGTCAACGCCTCATACTTCGACGGAGCGCATCTTCTGATTGCAGCAGACTGCACTGCATATGCTTACGCAAACTTCCATCAGGAATTTATCCGTAATCGCATCACCCTGATCGGATGCCCGAAATTGGACGAGGGCGATTACAGCGAAAAACTGACCGAAATCATCCGCCAGAACGATATCAAGAGCGTGACTATCGTAAGAATGGAAGTCCCATGCTGCGGCGGCCTCGCCAGAGCAGCAGAAACAGCCCTGAAAAACAGTGGAAAATTCATTCCATGGCAGGTAAAAATCATTTCTACAGACGGCCATATTGTGGATAATATGTAAAAAGATGTAAAGACTTATAAGCAACTAAAGAATGAACCTAAAAACCATAGAAATATAAGATAAAGGAGAAAAAGAATGGATAAACAGATGTTTTGTTTTCAGTGTGAACAGACCGCAGGATGCAGCGGATGTACAGGAAAAACAGGAGTATGCGGAAAGACCGCAGATACAGCAGGACTTCAGGATGAACTGACAGGAGCTCTTATCGGCCTTGCCCGCGCCTGCGCAAATAATGAAAGAAAAGAAACCACAGACCGTGTCGTAATCGAAGGACTCTTTACCACTGTCACCAACGTAGCCTTTGACGACAACTCCATTCGGGAAATGATCCGCAAAGTAAATGCAGAGAAGAGTAAAATTGTTCCTGACTGTGCTGCCTGTGCTTCCAGATGCGGAAATACAGATAATTATGACATGACCCGTATGTGGAATGCCAACGAGGACATCCGTTCTCTCAAATCTCTGATTCTTTTTGGCATCAGAGGAATGGCAGCCTACGCATATCACGCAATGGTGCTTGGATACAAGGATCCGGAAGTAAATGACTTTTTCTATAAAGCCTTATTTGTACTTGCAGAAGACTGGGGAATGGAAGAACTTCTTCCTGTAGTTATGGAAGTAGGAAAAGTGAACTTAAGCTGCATGGCACTCCTTGATAAAGCAAATACCGAAACATTCGGTACTCCTGAACCGGTGACTGTACCGCTGAAAGTAGAAAAAGGCCCGTTTATCGTAGTAACAGGTCATGATCTCTATGATCTGAAGCTCCTTCTTCAGCAGACGGAAGGAAAAGGAATTAATATTTACACACACGGGGAAATGCTTCCTGCACATGCATACCCGGAATTAAAGAAATTTTCACACCTCAAAGGAAACTTCGGCACTGCATGGCAGAACCAGCAGAAAGAATTTGACCATATTCCTGCTCCGATCCTTTACACAACCAATTGCCTCATGCCGCCGAAAGCAAGCTACAAAGATCGTGTATTTACTACAGAAATGGTATCATTCCCGGATGTAGTTCATATTGATGATGACAAAGATTTTACCCCAGTGATCGAGAAAGCCCTGGAACTTGGCGGATATGCAAAAGACACACAGTTTACAGGAATCAATGGCGGAACAGAAGTTATGACGGGCTTTGCTCACGGAACCGTCCTGGGTGTGGCAGACAAAGTAATTGAAGCAGTTAAATCAGGTGATATCCGTCACTTCTTCCTGGTAGGTGGATGCGACGGTGCACGTAAAGGCAGAAATTATTATACAGACTTTGTAAAACAGACTCCGGATGACACTATCATCCTGACTCTCGCCTGCGGAAAATACCGTTTCAACGATCTTGACCTCGGAACAATCGACGGCCTTCCGAGAATCATGGACATGGGACAGTGCAATGATGCCTACAGTGCTATTAAAGTAGCCGTAGCCCTTGCGGAAGCATTCAACTGCAGTGTAAATGAACTGCCATTAAGCATGATTCTTTCCTGGTATGAGCAGAAAGCAGTCTGCATTCTCCTCACTTTGCTTCATCTGGGAATCAAGGATATCCGCTTAGGTCCGACTCTGCCTGCATTTATTTCTCCGAATGTTCTGAAGTATCTGGCGGAAAACTACAATATTGCTCCGGTAACAACACCGGAAGAGGATCTGAAAAAAATTCTGGGATAATGGTAAAGACTATTTTATTAGAAAGATAAATATAATTAGAAAAACGGCGTAAATCTGAATGTTTTGATTTACGCCGTTAATTTTTTTGATGTATGAGTCAATATTCAGGAAAAATGCGGAAAGTTCCTTATCTCTCCATCATACTGATAGATTCTATTCCTACACTGCCGCCACGAACAACTTCAATTCTGTGGAATTCTTCTTTGATCAGTTTAACAACAGCATCGTTCTTGGTTGCAGTCTGTACAAATTCAAGTAACAGGCTGTCCTTTCCGTAGTCGATGACTTTGGCTTTAAAAGTTTCTGCAATCTGAAAAAGCTCTACTTTATCTTCCTTTGAGCAGTTGAAAACTTTGATGTACAGGATTTCTTTCATGCGGACAAAAACATCGGTGAAGTCAATAACTTTGATGACTTCAATCATACGGTTCAACTGTTTCTTAATCTGCTCGAATGTCTCATCATCGCTGACTGTTGCGATTGTCATTCGGGAAACTGTCGGGTCTTCAGTGGTTCCTACTGTGAGGCTGTCAAGATTGTAGCTTTTTCCGGAGAAGAGTCCGGAGATTTTTGACAGAACACCTACCTGGTTTTCAACATAGAGAGAAATCCATCTTTTTTTCATTCCTTTATCCATAATATGCTAACCTCCTGTTTAACAATCCATGATCATATCTTCCAGAGTTCCACCTGGTTTGATCATTGGATAAACCATTTCCTCAGGGTCAATGATAAATTCAATTACTGTAGGTGCTTTTGTATTTTTCTTGGCCTCTTCGAAAGCTGCTGCAATTTCTTCTTTCTTTGTAACACGGATTCCCTTTGCTCTGTAGCTTTCTGCAAGTTTGATGAAGTCCGGTGTGTACTGCGGATATTCCATGCCCTCTGTGCGGCGGGAAAGTGCTCCGGCGCGCAGGTTTGTCATTGCATAACGTTTACCGTAGAAAAGTTTCTGCCACTGACGTACCATTCCGAGATATTCATTATTAAAGATGCAGAGGATAACAGGGAGTTCCTCAAGAACTGCTGTTGCAAGTTCCTGGATATTCATCTGTACACCACCGTCACCGGAAATTACGATAACCGGTCTGTCAGGATTTCCAATTTTGGCTCCGATTCCTCCAGGAAGTCCATATCCCATAGTTCCCAGACCACCGGACATGATCATCTGTTTGCCCTCAGTTACTTCGGCATACTGGGAAACTAGCATCTGGTGCTGACCTACGTCTGTGACGATGATGCTGTTATCAAATTGCTCATTGATTTCTTTCAGGATGTCCATTGGACTTAACACATCGTTCGGACGCATTTTAAGTGGATGTTCTTCTTTCCATGCTTTGATCTGGTTAAGCCATTTGCCCGTGGAGCATTCCTGTACGTATTCGCTCATCTTTGTGATAGCTTCTTTTGCATCTGCAACGATCGGGATATCTACCTGGATGTTTCGGGAAATGGATGCTGTGTCGATATCAATGTGGACAATCTGTGCATGTGGTGCAAACTCGTGAAGCTTTCCTGTGATTCTGTCATTGAATCGGGTTCCGATGGAGAAGAGTACATCACAATTGCTGACTGCCATGTTTGCTGCATAAGCTCCGTGCATACCAAGGTTTCCGATAAAGAGCGGATGGTCTGTCGGGATAGCGCCTTTTCCCATTACTGTTGTAACGACCGGGACATTTGTTTTCTCTACTACTTCACGGAAGATTTCGTGAGCGCGGGAGATTACAACACCGCCGCCAGCCAGGAATAACGGGCGCTTTGCTTTATGTAAAAGTTTCAGGGCACGTTTAAGCTGGCCGATATGTACATCTGTGTTTGGTTTGTAGCCGCGGATGTTGACGTTCTTTGGATATTCTGCACTGCCGAGTTCTGCCATGACATCTTTCGGAAGATCGATAAGGACCGGGCCGGGACGACCGGTACGGGCAATGTAGAAAGCTTCTTTGATGATACGGCCAAGGTCTTCACGTCTGCGGACAGTGACACCGTATTTGGTGATGCTGCGGGTGATGCCTACAATGTCTACTTCCTGGAATGCGTCGTTTCCGATCAGGTGGCGGGCTACCTGTCCTGTGAAGCATACGAGAGGGACACTGTCATAGTTGGCAGTTGCGAGACCTGTTACCAGGTTAGTTGCTCCAGGACCGCTGGTTACAAGGCATACGCCGACTTTGCCGGTGGTTCTGGCATAGGCATCGGCTTCGTGAACGAGGGCCTGTTCGTGACGTGGGAGGATGATTTTTACATCGTTCTGTTTGTAGAGTTCATCGCTGATGTCGATGGTACAGGCACCAGGATAACCGAAAAGGTATTCTACGCCTTCTTCTTTTAAGGCTTTGACTAAGAGTTTGTTGCCGGATATTTGTTTCATGTGTTGGACCTCCTTTTGGTGTATAGGACGCTCAGGAATTTATTTGTTCTCAGGTGCGGTTTCGGAGTCTAGGAACTCTAAGTGTCTGAACAACGCAGATTTCCAGGCACTAAGAGTTGCTACGACTCCTGCAAATGCACCTGAAAACAAATAAATTCCTGAGCTGAATACTGGCAATTGAAAATTTGATGCAGAATTTTGCCTGCGGCTCATTCTGCGGATACGTATGATTGCAGGAAATTACAAAGAATTCTGCCCGGAGGGCTTTTTATATTATAGGAATATTAGGGAGTAATTTCCTATGATATAAAAAAGCCCCGGGCTGTTTGCCCAGGGCGAAAATATTTCCGCGGTACCACCTGTATTCAGAGTTTTGCTCTGCACTTTGTCAGTACTGATATACTGTGTTCCTGTAACGTGGAACTGACGTTGAAGCCTACTGGGCATATCAGGATATGCTGTTGGGTTCACTGCTCAAGGGCTACTTCTACAACTCGTTCATGAAAGCTCGCACCAACCGCTTTCTCTCTGTGCTTCGCGGGGTTGTATACTCCTCCCTGTCACTGCATTTTGCTTTTATTATCTGACTGTTGTTTATTGCTAATTATTATACATTTGAATTATGGTGGTTGTCAACCGAGTTTTTTGGAAATGGGAAAAGGATTTTCAAATAGTTAAACTGTAGTGGTAGCAGAGGAAGGAACGGTAGCCGGGAAGTTGATCTGATCTTTCTTCGGGGTAAAGGATGACTTGAAATTATAGTAGAGGAATGTTAACATCATGAAAAGAGCAAAAAAGTATGGATAGGGAATATTAGGTGAAAGGAAATAATATATGGCAAAAAAGAAAATCTATGCGGTGAGAAAAGGTCATAAAACAGGTTTATTCAATACCTGGGCAGAGTGTCAGAAAGCGACAGCGGGATATTCAGGAGCTGAATTTCGAGGCTTCACAGACAGAGAAGAAGCTATGGCATTTCTGAACATGAAGATAGCTGAAACTGTGTCGGGGAACAAGGCAAGAGAGGCAGCAGGAGTAGTAGAAGTGCCTGAAAATATGGTTATTGCTTATGTTGATGGAAGTTTTGAAAAAAACATTGGAAGATACGCATTTGGCTGTGTGATCCTTACACCGGACGGGGACGAAATCCGTAAATCCGGAAGCGGAAGTGATCCTGCGGGAGTTGCAATTCGAAATGTAGCCGGAGAGATGCTTGGTGCTATGAATGCCGTGAAATGGGCACAGGAGAATGGATATCCTGCTGTAGAAATCCGCTACGATTATGAAGGAGTTGAGAAATGGGTAACAGGTGTATGGAGAGCAAAGACACCTCTTACCAGCAAGTACGCAGCTTATATGCAGAATGCAGGAAAAGCGGTTCATATTTCGTTTTGCAAAGTAGCAGCCCATACAGGGAACCATTATAATGAAGAAGCTGACCGACTTGCCAAAAGCGCATTGCTTCATACGGACGAAGAGGTAAGTATATAAAAGTAAAAATAGTATAGAAATTTGTTATAAAAACAAAAGATAACGGAAGAAAATACAAAAAATATGTGATACACTATGATGTGCCGATGAGTTGATGACAATATCAATTTGGTTGGCACATTGTTAATTATCAGTATAGAAAATAATGGAATGCTGACTGAGAGATTCAACCGTGTATTTTATATTTTAACCAAATCAAGCAAGCAGTTATTTGGTTATGAGCAAGTAGCGAAGCGGATGATTTTATCCGCTTGACATTAAAATTTACAGAGAGGAGGGGAAATATTGTACCGACAAGTTGATTTTTGAAACAATCTTACAGTATACATTTTTTATTTATGACGGAAGATGGAGACACAGCAGTGACTGCGGCGATCGACGACAACGTGGAAATAAGAAATCCAGACATTAGATTGTTTAATAAATTAATTTTTGGCACAATATACATCAGATGAAAACAAGCTATAACAAAACAGTACAGGCATGTTTTATAGGATATGTTGTACAGGCAATCGTTAACAATTTTGTACCATTATTGTTTCTGACATTCCAGAACAGCTATGGGATATCATTGCAGAGGATTACACTTCTGGTTACTTTTAACTTTGGAATCCAGCTTCTGGTAGACCTGGTATCTATCGGATTTGTAGACAGGATCGGCTATCGTGCGTCTATGATTATTGCTCATGCCATGGCGGCGGCGGGACTGATTCTGCTTACGGTTCTTCCGGAAGTATTCAGTGATCCGTTCTGGGGCCTTTTGGTGGCAGTTATGATCTATGCGATTGGAGGAGGACTGCTTGAAGTACTGGTAAGCCCTGTTGTAGAAGCGTGTCCGACAGATAATAAAGAAAAAGCGATGAGTCTTTTGCATTCTTTCTACTGTTGGGGTCATGTAGGAGTTGTACTTCTTTCGACATTATTTTTCAGAATTTTTGGAATTGAAAACTGGAAGTATATGGCGATTGTATGGTCACTGATTCCAATTGCCAATGGAATCCTTTTTTCTAGAGTTCCGATTGCACCGCTTCTGGATGAAGGAGAAGAAGGACTTACTATGGCAGAACTTTTTAAGAAAAAAATTTTCTGGGTTTTAATGCTGATGATGCTCTGTGCAGGTGCGAGCGAACAGGCAGTCAGCCAGTGGGCATCTACTCTTGCAGAGAAGAGCTTCGGCATTAATAAAACTATCGGTGATCTTGCAGGCCCTATGGCATTTGCGATTCTTATGGGAAGTTCCAGAGCGTTTTATGGAAAATTCGGAGAAAAGATCAATCTGGAACGTTTTATGCAGTACAGTGCGATTTTGTGTATGATTTCGTACCTGATGATCGCATTCATTCCGGTTCCTGCACTTGGAATCCTGGGATGTGCAGTCTGCGGTTTATCGGTAGGGATTATGTGGCCGGGAACATTCAGTATGGCCGCAGCATCAGTGAAGAGAGGGGGAACAGCATTATTTGCATTACTTGCTCTTGCAGGTGATGTAGGGTGTTCTTCCGGTCCGACTTATGTGGGAATGATTTCCGGAGTATTAAGTGATAACCTGAAAATGGGAATCTTTGCAGCTCTTGTTTTCCCAATACTGATGATTGTGGGAATCAGGCTGATTATGGGATTGAGAAAATAAGTCCCCTGCTGCCGATAAACAAATAGAGAATATCGGCAACAGGGGACTTTAAGATTATTCTAAAGTCATATCTCCGTCTTTAACCCATCCAATCTTACGCAGAAAATGATTGATAAGAGGGCAAAGAACTGCCGGAAGGACAAATGAGATAAGCAGAAGACCAGCCCAGTCCCAGCCTGTAACTGCAGATTTAGTTCCCGCAGCAATGTCATTCATCCAGCCTGTATAAACACCGATCTGACCTACAAAACCGCAGGTTCCCATACCTGAAGAAACAGGAGTACCGTTCATCTGAAGTTTAAACAGACAGGTAGCAAGTGGTCCGGTAATGGCTGAAGTAAGGATTGGTGCGATCCAGATACGTGGATTTTTGACGATATTTCCCATCTGAAGCATGGAAGTTCCGATCCCCTGGGAAACCAGTCCGCCCCATTTATTTTCGCGGAATGACATAACTGCAAAACCTATCATCTGTGCACTGCATCCAGCCACAGCAGCTCCTCCTGCAAGACCGGTAAGTCCGAGTGCAGCGCATATTGCTGCGGATGAGATAGGCAGAGTCAGTGCGATACCAACAAATACAGATACCAGGATTCCCATCAGGAATGGCTGCAGATTGGTGGCCCACATAATAATATTTCCTACTTTCATCGCTGCACTTCCAAGTGCCGGAGCCCACCATGCAGAAAGACCTACACCTACGCCGATAGTGACAAGTGGAGTGACCAGAATATCAATTTTTGTTTCTTTGGAAACTGCTTTTCCGATTTCAGAAGCAAAAATAGCAACAAATAATACAGCCAGCGGTCCGCCTGCACCGCCAAGTGCATTAGATGCAAAACCGACAGTGATCAGTGAAAACAGAACCAGTGGCGGACAATGAAGTGCATAACCTATGGCAACTGCCATGGCAGGACCACTCATTGCAGAAGCCAGAGATCCTACTGTATACTGTGTATCATTAACAGTAGCAACAGCGGTGGTAAGGAACGAGATGTGGAACTGTGTTCCGAGAGTATTGATAATGGTACCGATCAGAAGGGAACAAAAAAGTCCCTGTGCCATGGCACCAAGAGCATCGATTCCATATCGTTTTACAGAAATTTCGATGTCTTTACGCTTGAGAAATGCTTTTAACTTTTCCATAATTTGTGTCTCCTCGTTATATTTTGGGTATATGTTACTGTGCACGAAGTGAACAGAAACATGCATATGGATACGCATGGCTTTTATTATAAACTTATTTGAAAAAAATGCAAATTTGGAATAGTCTTATTTAAGAAAGGATATTGTAAAGTATTTTTAGCTTTGCTATGATATAAAGAAGTGATTTTACGGAGGAGAAAGAGATGATTGAATGGATAAAAAACATAAACTGGAAATATGTTATCGTCATGTGTATCGGAAATATTATATTGGGTCTTGGAATAGCAATCTTCAAGTTTTCGGGATTAGGAAATGATCCTTTCAGTGGAATGGTGATGGCACTATCTGACAGAGCCGGAATTGAGTATGCTGTTTTTCTGATTATGATTAATACGATCGTATTTATAGTCGAATTTATTTTAGGAAGGAAGTTGATAGGACTGGGAACCTTTGTCAATGCATTGCTTCTGGGATATGTGGTCACATTTTTTTATAACTTGATTGTTTCAGCTGCGGGAGAACCAGGTCAGCTGTTGCAGAGAATTCTGATCGTATGTATCGGTGTAATAGTGACAAGCTTTGGTGTGTCGATGTATCAGTTGCCGAAACAGGGCGTTGCACCTTATGACAGTATGTCACTGATTATGACAGAGAGACTGAAAAAAATCCCATATTTCTGGAACAGGGTAGTAACAGATGCTTTCTGTGCACTGATGTGCTGGCTGGCAGGGGGAATTGTAGGACTGGGAACACTGGTCAGTGCATTTGGACTGGGACCGTTTGTACAGTTCTTTGATACACACTTCACTTCAAAACTTCTGGAGAAGATAGGAAAATAAATAATAAAGACTGTCATGTCGGATACACAGCATAAAAATGTGTAGCGTCATGGCAGTCTTTTTATACGGGGAAATTCGGTTAGAATTTTTTGATATAAATTTGGTTATACATGGAATTGGCAGAAGATTTGCCAGATTTCGTTTTATGAGGGATCAATGCTGATATCACCATAATCGGACTGAATACTCAAATGATTCTGTATGGAAGGGGCATTTTTTTCAAATGTGCTTTCATCGTCTGTAGAAACAAGTTTCCCATTCAGTTTATCAGGAACATTAATATCTCCCATGTTTGTATCCAGACTCAAAGTCATATCATCAAGGCTGTTTTCCGGAAGAGTAAGATCAATATCCCCCATTTTTGAAGTAATCTGGCAGTTCTTATAAAAAGCAACATCGGTTCCGGTTGTATCTCCTTCAGATAGTGAAAATGTACTGTCTGTAAAGCTGGAAGAATCAATGTCCAGATCACCAAGGGAAGCATTAAGTTTCAGGTTAGACATAGTACTCTCTGATATAGAAATATCTCCTTCTTTATCTGTGACAGAAACATTTGCAACATTCAGATCTTCCAGTGCGAGATCGCCAAGATTTACCTGTACGTTGAGGTTCTGACAGGTCAGAGCAGTAAGTTCCATATCACCTTCAGTCAGCTGACAGGACAAGGTATTAAGTTTCTGATCATGCGGAATATAAACAATAACCTGATTAGTCCGATTTTCGGATGTGTTATCAGAGAAATGACGGACAGTCAGAAGGTCTTTGAGAAAAGCAACATCGATGTGGACATATTCGGAAGACACATGTCCATTTGACTCTGCCAGATTCAGCGTTCCGTTATCTACCTGCCAGGAAACCGGGACAATTCCTTTCGTTGTCTCAACATTGTAAGAAAGGTAGAAATTATCATCCTCGGATTCCTTGACTGCCAGATCAATGTGTTTGAAATCTACATTCAGGTTGCTGAAGGAATCGATTTTCGTTTTTTTCAGAACAGCGTGGCTGCCATGATCTTTGGTTGAGGTGGAACCGTTATAGGAGTTCAGGTCAGTATTAGCAATATAGTCTTTACCGCCGGCTGCAATTCCTGAGCCAAAGAGAACGAGTCCGAGAGCACAGAGAACAGTGCCGGTCATGAGAAATTTTCTGGTTTTGTGATTCTTCATAATAGATTAACCTCTCTTTCTTCTTATAAGAAGCTGAGCCATTCTTGCAAACAGAAGGCAGGTCCATTTGCACAGATAAATTCCGAGGATACAGAGCAGAATGCTCAGTCCGACGCCCAGAAGTCCGAGACCAAGAAGGATGAAACTCCCGGAAGCTGAGAATGGGACAGCAACAATTCCGCGTACAAAAAGCTTTGCACCTATAAGAAAAGCACTCAGTGCAAATGCAAAGATACATAAGTATGCGGCAAACATACAGATTGCAACGCTTAACAGCACAGCGAACAATGCTGCCAGCAGAGGAACTGCAATTGGTGCTGCACAGACAGCAAGCAGGGCAATCTTCAATGTACCTTTCCGAATTGGTCGTGAATGATCTGCTTCCTCGTCCAGCTTTTTATCCAGCAAATTGGCAATCAAATCCCTGGCAGCTTCTTTAGGCGTGCCAAGTTCTTCCATTAATTTCTGCTGGCCGGCCTCATCCGCTTCGCCAAAATATTCTTCAAAATATTCAATGGCGTCATCATAATCCTGCTTCGGAAGACGGCGCAGATGCTTTTTTAATTGAGTCATATATTGTTCTTTCGTCAATTTCTTATCCTCCCTTCAATGATCCCGTCAATGGTATCACGATAGCTGTTCCATTCCTGATGGAGAAAGACCAGCTGTTCTTTCCCGGACTCTGTGATGGAATAATATTTACGCTTACGTCCCTGAAATTCCTGAGAATAAGTGGTTACGTAGCCGCTTTTTTCTAGTTTTTTCAGAATCGGGTATAAAGTAGACTCTTTGATGTCCGCTACAATTTTAATGGTCTGGCTGATTTCGTATCCGTAAGAATCCTGCGAGTCCACGATCGATAGGATCAGAAACTCGATCAACAATGCAGATACAGGATAATACATAGAATCACCTCCTGTGTTAATATATAAAATAATTATATATAAAAATTTTATATATAAAATATATACATATAAATTCAAAATGTCAATAGCAAATTAAAAAAATAAAAAAGAACTGCTACAGGGAAGATGCTTCTTCAGAATCCACAGGATTTCCGAAAAAGATTTCTGTAACAGTTCTTTCTTCTATATATAATGATTTCAAATTACAGATAAGATAGTACAGCGAATATTAAGCGGCTGTCACGTTGACTTGTCTGTTAACTTTTCGATGTACTAGCTGCACATATGGCATGCTTCACATGCAGATGGTGTAGTGGCACATCCGCCCATGGCGGTTTCACGCAGTTCGGCAGGAAGTTTCTTACCTACTGTAAACATTGTCTGGATCATTTCATCCAGTGGAATCAGCTGTGGGATTCCGGCAAGGGCCATTTCGGCAGCAATAATGGCGTTTGCTACTCCGGCAGCATTTCTGTTCTGGCACGGGTATTCTACCAGACCGCCGACCGGATCACATACCAGACCAAGCATGTTCATAAGAACAGTAGATGCAGCATAAGTACATTCTTTCGGAGTGCCGCCCATCAGTTCTACAGCAGCAGAGGCAGCCATGGCAGATGCAACACCAACCTCAGCCTGACATCCGCCGACAGCACCTGCAACTGTTGCATTTCGCATTGCCAGATATCCGATGGCACTTGCATTAAATAAGACCTGAATGATTTTTTCATCAGAGAACTGATAATGTTCCTGCATCGCCAGCATCAGTCCCGGAACAATTCCGGCAGAACCGGCAGTAGGAGAAGCCACGATCAGGCCCATGGAAGCATTGGTTTCCAGAGTAGCCATTGCATAAGTGATTGCTTTTTGGAGCAGATCACCGCACAGCCCCTCCTTATTCTGGGCATGCAGGCTCAGTTTTCTGGCTTCGCCGCCGATCAGACCACCCATAGATTTTACGGGTTGTTTAATCGGAGAGAATGCGGCATCCTTCATAATTTCCAGTACCCGTGTCATTTTTTTATTAACAATGTCGGCAGCAGTTTCTCCAAGCTCGATTTCACGGATACGCATAATCTCTGAGACAGGAAGATTTTTTTCTTCACAGAGTGCTAAGAGCTCATTTGCATTTTTAAAATCCATGATAAAATCCTCCTTTCTTTACATCTGTACGATCATTACTTCATGAATATTCGGATTTTCACGGATGGCAGGAACAATGTTTTCCGGAAGTTTACCGTCAGATTCTACGATCGTGTAGGCGATATCGCCTTTGCCTTCACGGAAGAGACGCATAAATGCAATGTTAATATTACGGTCACTCAGGCATTTGGTAATATATGCTACAACGCCCGGAGTATCCTGATGAATAACGATTACCGCACTGTATTCACCTGTAAAGTCTACCTGTACATGGTTGATCTCTACGATGCGGACCTTGCCACCGCCCAGGGATTCGCCGCGTACAGTCATTTTTTGACCTTTTTCATTTTCCATGCAGATATCTACAGTGTTTGGGTGAATATCTGTTTCCTGCTCATTCGGAGTAAAAGAGAACTCCAGACCTTTATCATGAGCAATATCAAAAGAATTCCGAATGCGCATATCATCTGTAGAAAATCCCATGATACCGCCAAGCAGGGCACGGTCTGTACCGTGTCCGCGGTAGGTTTTGGCAAAAGAGCCGTACAGGATGAAGTCGGCTCTTTTTAATGGGCCTTCGATCATTTTCTGGGCAAGATAGGAAATGCGTGCTGCGCCTGCGGTATGTGAACTTGAAGGACCGATCATGTTTGGCCCCATTACATCAAATGCACTGATAAATGACATATTGTTCATTCTCCTGTAGTTTATTTGCCTTACAGTAATCTGTACTGTTATTCTGCATCAACAGTTGCGGAGGTACTGTCTGGCTTTAAAATAAATTTCTTATAAATAGTATCAACGATCACGCCGATGGCATTGTCGCCGGAAATATTGCATGCGGTTCCGAAGGAGTCCTGAGTAATATACAAAGCTACCATGATGGCGCAGATGGCACCGTCCGGATCACCTGCTTCTGCACCGAATACCATGTAAAGGAATGGCAGAGCAGTCATAATAGAACCACCCGGAGCACCAGGGGAAGCTACCATTGCAATACCAAGAGTCATGATAAACGGAATGACAGTTCCAAGGCTGATCGGAAGCTGGTTCATGAGACAGACAGCAGTTGCACAGGCTGTAATTGTGATCATGGAACCTGCCATGTGGATGTTTGCACAGAGCGGAACAACAAAATTACGGATCTGTTCGCAGACACCGTCTGCTTCTGCGCACTGAAGGTTAACCGGGATTGTTGCAGCAGAGGACTGAGTTCCAAGTGCTGTTGCATATCCAGGAATCTGATTCTTGATTAGAGTAAACGGGTTTTTCTTGCTGACTGCGCCTGCAATGCAGAACTGAATAAAAATGCAGATCAGATGCATCAGGATAACAACCAGGAATACTTTCCAGAGGATACCAAGAATGGCAAATGTTTTGCCGGAGATGGTCATATCTGTGAAAGTTCCGCAAATGTAAAGTGGCAGCAATGGAATAATGATTGTGTGAAGAACTTTATCAATGATTTTGGAAAAATCATTTACACCATTGTATAAGCTGTTTCCAATTTCTTTTCCGCGCATAGAAGACAGGCATAATCCAAGGATAAACGCCAGTACAACAGCAGAAAGCGTATCCATAACCGGCTGTAAGGAAATGGAGAAAAATGGTTCCAGGGATACATCGGCAGTAGCTGCGATCTGGTCCAGAGCACCTGCGCTCATAAAGCTTGGAAACAGATTGGAAGCTACCAGGAAGGATGAAGAACCTGCGATCAGAGTGGAACCGTAAGCAAGTGCAACAGTGATCAGAAGCAGTTTACCGGCACCCTGTGAAAGGTCTGCAATACCCATGGTTACATAAGCAAGGATCATCATCGGAATGACGAATTTCAGGAATGTGCTGAAAAATCCGGATAAGGTTACAACAAAACGACAGAAGCCTTCCGGAAGAAACTGACCGAACAGGATACCAAGGATGATCGCGATGATCAGTTTCGGGACAAGCCCTAATTTAAAACTTTTTTTCTTCATAGAAATCTTTTCCTCTCAATGTGTTTTTTATACTTTCCTAAAAAATGTACTGTTCGGAAGTTGATTCAGAGGAGTGGATGCAGTGAACAGTATTGATGGACTTACTATCTGACTATTTGCTGACCCGCGCTGTCAGAAATAAAGCAAATAGCAGTCCATAAATAGAGTTGTAAAATGTGCACAAAATTACGATTGACGTCTTTGTGAGGATATTATATCATTGACATAGAAACGAATCAAATTCATAGTTTTTATATGATGATTGAAAATAATTCATAGATAGGAGAAACGAGAAGATGGAGATACGCCAGTTACAGACATTTGTGCAGGCGGCACAGCTTGAGAGTTTTTCAAAGACAGCAGAGATGCTGGGATATTCCCAGTCTGCGATCACCGTACAGATGCGGCTTCTGGAAACAGAGCTGAATACCAGACTGTTTGACCGTATGGGAAAGAGAGTAGTCCTGACACCTCAGGGCAGAGAATTTCTGAAATCCGCGAATAAAATTCTCTATGAAGTAAACAAGGCAAGTAAGTCTATGAATGAGGAAAGAGAACTGACGAATCCTCTTCATGTAGGAACTATAGAATCATTATGTACCGCTAAATTTCCAAGGATTCTGAGTGAATTTCATTCCCTCCATCCACGGGTAAATCTGCAGATCACTATTGATTCTCCGGAGAAACTGATCCGTATGATGGAGCATAATGAACTGGATTTGATCTACATACTCGATACACCGAGATGGGATGAGAACTGGGTAAAAGTTATGGAACTGGCGGAACCTGTAGTGTTTGTTGCATCTGCAGCATCAAAGTTTGCCGGAAAAGACAGACTGGTTTTGGATGATATCCTGCAGGAGCCTTTTTTCCTGACAGAGAAACATGCCAATTACAGACAGGCGTTGGATCAGCAGCTTGCCCTGCGCAGACAGTCTATTTCGCCGGTTCTGGAAATCAGTGATACTGCATTTATCATCCGTATGCTGGAATTGAATCAGGGACTTTCATTTCTTCCATATTTTGCGGTAGAGCAGGATATCTATAAACACCGGATCATTACACTGGATGTAAAAGATATCCATATTTCCATGTACAGACAGATCTTTTATCACAAGAATAAATTCCGTACCAGAGAGATGGAAGAGTTTATCAGACTGGCAGATAAGAGAAGTTAATATTAACAAAAATTCATGTAAAAAATAAGAAAACAGGGTTGCTTTTTCGCTGTAAGGCGGTTACAATAACAATGCAAATTGAAAATAATTTTAACAATGCTGTTTACAAAAATAAGAAACAGTATAAATTTGCTGTTCAGACTCAGATTTCCGAAAACAGGAGAGAATGTTCTGAACCATAAAACTTAAAGAAAAGGCAGGTGGAACAGAATGGATAATTGCGATTCTCATGGGCGAAGTAGTAGCACAGGATCTGAAATAAAAAGAGTATATGAGTATAGCAGCCGTTCTGTTCTGCTGTAGTCATATATTTTCACGTCTTTTTAATTTCTTATCCTGTATTATGAAATTCCCCGAATCATGCAATTACATATTTGTGCAGTGAATAAACAGTAAGTGATGGTTAATGACTTACTATTTGTTGTGCTGGAAAATGCATAGAAAAAGTGGCAGTAAACGTAGCAAATATGACAGACTGCTTTCTTTTCGTGCGCATTTTAACGTAGATTTTCGGTTGCTGGAAATAAAATAACAGCAATGATTTTTGCGTCTTTATGTACAAAAAACGGAGGAAGAAAAGATGGAGAAAAGAGTACAGGATTATTCAAAAGAGATCCTCAAGATCATCCGCAGCAACACCTCTCCGGCTGTTATGGCGGCAAGACTGCAGGATTATCATGAGAACGACCTGGCGGATGTGATGCCGGAACTGACTGTGCAGGAGCGATACAAAATGTACCGTATTCTGGACACTGATATGCTCTCCGATATCTTTGAATACACAGATGAGGAGAATGCAGTAGAGTATCTGAATGAAATGGATGTAAAGAAAGCAGCAGCTATTTTATCCAGAATGGAGACAGATGCTCTGGCAGATATATTAAATAAACTTGAGAAAACAAAAAAGAAAATACTAATCGATCTGTTAGAACCAGAGGTTCGTCGTGACGTAGAGATGATCGCATCTTTTGATGATGATGAAATTGGAAGTCGTATGACAACGAACTTCATTGTGATCACAGACAAGCTGACGGTGAAACAGGCGATGAGCAGTCTGATTGAGCAGGCGGCAAAGAACGATAACATTTCTACGATTTTCGTAGTAACAGAGCAGCAGAAATTTTATGGAGCGATTGATCTGAAGGAACTGATCATTGCAAGACGGGATGACCTTCTTGAGAACCTGGTAGTGACTTCCTATCCTTATGTGTATGCAGAGGAGAATATCGATGATTGTATCGAAGATTTGAAGGATTATTCTGAGGACTCCATTCCGGTTCTTGATAATGATAATCAGCTTCTTGGCGTTATCACATCAGCAAGTATTATTGACCTGGTTGATGATGAAATGGGTGATGATTATGCGAAGCTGGCCGGTCTGACTGCAGAGGAAGATTTAAAAGAACCACTGAAAGAGAGTATGAAGAAACGTATGCCGTGGCTGGTGATTTTGCTTGCGCTTGGAATGGTTGTTTCTTCTGTAGTAGGACTTTTTGAACAGGTGGTAACTTCACTTCCGATCATTATGTGTTTCCAGTCCCTGATCCTGGATATGGCAGGTAACGTAGGTACACAGTCTCTGGCTGTAACTATCCGTGTTCTGATGGATGAATCTCTGACAGGAAAGCAGAAGCTGGAACTGGTATGGAAAGAAATGCGTATCGGTTTGTGCAATGGCAGTCTTTTAGGTTTCTTTTCTTTTGTGCTGATTGGGCTGTATATTTTCCTGTTTAAGGGAAAGACACTGATGTTTGCTTATGCGGTTTCGGGATGCATTGGTATATCACTGTTGCTGGCAATGCTGATCTCCAGTGCAGTAGGTACCTGTATTCCACTGTTCTTTAAGAAAATTAATATTGATCCTGCAGTAGCCTCTGGTCCGTTGATCACTACTATAAATGACCTTGTGGCAGTTGTGACTTATTATGGACTGAGCTGGGTACTTTTGCTTGAAGTGCTGCATATGGCGGGATAATTAAGAATAATATAATAAAGAGGATGATTTTGTTTGTCCAGATGGGAGTCCGGTGTATGTTGTGAGACATATGCCGGATTTTTTGTCGCTGAAGCGACCCGCCGCAGGAGGAGAATCCTGCAAGCCGGATTCTTTTTTGATAAATTGGAAAAACCAGGTGACAAAAGCTTTAAAATAATGTACTATAAAGTATAGTTCAAATAAAAATATGATGAGACATTTACCAGAGAAAAGCGGTTTGGAAGGAGAATCTACTACATTGATAAAAACATATTATGGAGAAGGATTATTTGATAATAAACAGGGTGTGATGTTTACAGAGAATATAGAAGCGGAGATTCGTACTATTCTTATTGAAAACCATGGCGTGGGGATTATGGGAGGGTTTTACAGTGAAGGATTGCCAATTTGTATGTTCAGTGAACTGATGGTGGAAATGCTGGGGTATGATTCGGCAGAGGAGATGAAGCAGAATACCAGAAGCAAACTGCTGAAGATGATTTCACCGTATCAGAGAAAATATTTTTTAGAGAAGGTATTTGCAGAGGAAACAAGGGCCGGAAATATGCACATGTTTACAAAAAATGGTGATAAATTGTGGGTTCGATTTATTAAGAGAAACTGCCAGTTTCCCGATGGAAAAGAGATGTGGATCATCTCAGTTTGTAGCATGGATGAAGTATTCCCGGCAGAGAAAGAAATCATCCATATAAATGAGAAACTGGGTCTTGCAAACCTGGAACTGGAGCAGCAAAAGCTGGAATTGCAGAAAGCCTATGCCAGGGCAAATCTGGAAAATAAATCCAAATCGGAATTTCTTGCAAGAATGAGTCATGACATCCGTACTCCGATCAACGGAATCCTGGGCCTTCTGGAAATGTCCGACAAATACGCAGATGATGTAGAACGTCTGAAAGAGAATAGAGAGAAAGAAAAAACAGCAGTGAAACAGCTTCTTTTGCTGATTAATGATGTTCTGGATATGAGTAAGCTTGAGAGTGGTGAAATACAGCTTTATGAGGAGCCATTCAATGTAAATGAGCTTTTAGAACATTGCATAAAAATTGTTTATGTTCAGGCAGAGGAGTATCATGTCAGGATAACGAACTGTACTCCGGAAGGACTGAAGGAGCCTTATGTGGTAGGAAGCTACATACACGTAAGCCAGATTCTTACCAATATTCTTTCAAATGCAGTAAAATATAACAGACGCGGCGGGAGTATTATGGTGGATACCAGAGAGATTTTTCATGACAATGAGAAGATTTCCATCCGTTTTACCATCGCAGATACAGGAATCGGAATGAGTGAAGAATTTCAGCAAAAAATGTTCGAACCTTTTACGCAGGAGAACGAAGAAATAAGAGGAAAATATACAGGAACTGGTCTGGGAATGTCTATTGTGAAGAGGCTCATTGATAAAATGAACGGAAATATTGAGGTACATAGTAAGAAAGACAGAGGAACTTCTTTTGCAGTTACCATTCCATTTAAAATTGACAGCAAACAGCAGGAAGAAGTCCCAGAAGAGTCTGCTGAGCGTGCAGAAATTCACGGAAAGAAACTGCTTCTGGTAGAAGATAATGAACTGAATCAGGAAATTGCGCAATTTCTTTTGACAGAGGCCGGAGCAATGGTAGATATTGCCTGGAATGGAAAAGAAGCAATAGAAGCTGTCAGCAAAGCAAATGCCAGAGGAAAGAAATACGATGCAGTTCTCATGGACATCATGATGCCGGTAATGAATGGCTATGAGGCAACAAAAGCTATTCGTCAGATGGAAAAAGAAAAAGGCGATGATTCCCACGTGCCGATCATTGCCATGACTGCCAATGCTTTCGTAGAAGACGCCGCCAGATGCCGTGAAGCCGGAATGGACGCCCATGTGGCAAAACCGCTGGATATCAATCGTATCATAACAGTCATTGACAGGTACACAAGGTAAGAAAGCAATTTTTTGTATTTGTAAAGTTTTGTGATTTTGGAAATCAGTTAATAGAAAAGTTCGACAGAAATGTTTCTTATGCTGTATAATTAAAACGTATTTATATGAGAGAGAGAAGGAAAAATATCTATACATTAGAGAAAGGAAAGAAAATTAATGGATTATACAGGCGCAATTTTTGACATGGATGGTCTCATGTTTGACACGGAGAATATCTATCAGGAAACATGGAACGAACTGGCAGCAGAGCATGGTGTAACACTTGGTAAAGACTTTGTTGCAGATATCTGCGGAACCAGCGGTGCACATATGTGTAGAGTGATCGAGAAACATTATGGCGTTGCAGACGGAAGTATTATTATGGAAGAATGTATGAAACGCGTTCGTCAGAAGCTCAAAGTCCACGTACCAAAGAAACCGGGAATTGATAGAATACTCAAGGCTTTTCATGACAGAGGTGTTCGCCTTGCAGTAGCAAGCAGCAGTTACCCGGAACAGATTGAGAGCAATCTCAGACTGGCGGGAGTAAGGGAATACTTTGATGCTGTTGTCAGCGGGAAATCAGTCGAACATGGAAAACCTGCACCTGATATTTTTCTTCTCGCAGCAAAACAGATTAAATGTGCTCCAGAAACCTGCTATGTTTTCGAAGACAGCGAAAACGGTATCCGTGCCGGTAAAGCAGCAGGATGCACCGCAATCATGATTCCGGATGTTCTGGCACCATCTGAAGAAATCAGAAAAATTGCAGATAAAATTTATCATAGCCTGGATGAATTTACAGAAGAAATACTGGAAACAAATATATAAATAACAAAACAGGAGAATAAACTTATGATATTATGGGCGGTGCTGATGGCCGTATTGTTTGCAGCATTTATCGGTGGAATCTTCTATCTTATGAGGTTATTTCAGACGGAATCAGGCGTTCAGCTCATTTCTGCGTTTATATTCTTCGCCCCAAGCCCACATCGCATCCATGATCGGCTTCAGACTATATCCAACATCTGTTAAAGTATATTCCACCCGCGGCGGCACTTCCGCATAAACCTTACGGGTAAGCAGCCCTGATTCTTCCATCTGGCGAAGCTGGGAAGTGAGAACTTTCTGACTTACATGTCCGATAGATTTCTTCAATTCACCGAAGCGCTTCGTCCCCTGCAGAAGATCACGCAGGATCAGAACTTTCCACTTATCACTGATCAGAGTCAGAGTTGTTTCTACCGGACATGCCGGGAGTTCTTTTACTGAAGATTCAGTTTTATCTTTAATATTTTCCATGAAAACCTCCATTTTACACAATAGTATCCTTTAGGTAACTACACCACTTTATTGTGCTTACTTTACGATAGGCACTTATAGATTTATTATAGAGTCATCGAAAGGGAAAAGCAATCATAAAAAACATAACACCTTTCAATTTCATAAATAAAGTACCTGTCCCCAGTATGAACAATGAAGTGGACAGCACAACTAAAGAAAATCATAAAATTATGGAGGATTTTAAAATGAAAAAAGTAGTAGAATTTTTAAACGAGAACCCGGTACAGTATCTTGCAACAGTAGGACGTGACGGAAAAGCAAAATGCCGCCCATTCATGTTCGCAGGAGAACTTGACGGAAAATTATGGTTCTGTACAAACAGCCAGAAAGACGTATACAAAGACATGCAGCAGAATCCGGAAATCGAAATTTCCGTATCCAGCCCGGCTTACGCATGGATCCGTCTGAACGGCAAAGCCGTATTCGAAAATAACATGGCAGCAAAAGAAATGTGCATTGCCAACCCGATCGTAAAAGGACAGTACCAGACAGCAGACAACCCAATCTTCGAAGTATTCTATCTGGAAAATCCACACGGCGTGATCGCTGACTTCTCCGGTAACCCGCCATATGAATTTTAAATCATTTATGCTAAGATGAGTATATACGTAGAGTTGTCGGAGCTGTTTTAACAGTGAAGTAATTCGAAAGTATTATAGCAGGTGAAGAAAAATAAGATTAACCTTAATATTTATAATACAGCGAAGCGGAATACCTCTGCTTCGCTGGAAACAGTTAAGTCATGGAAAATTCCAGAAAAGGAGAGCATTCATCATGAACAAAAATGATTACCTGAGAATCCTGGTAGAACAAATTCACTCAACCACCATCGCCACTATCGGTGCAGACGGTCATCCACAGACCCGCGTGATCGACATGATGCTTTGGGATGAAAACGGAGTATATTTCCTCACTGCAAAAGGAAAGGCATTCTACACCCAGTTAATGGAACAGAAATATATTGCGTTGTCAGCCACAAAGGACAAGCTCTCTGTTTCCTTGCGCGGCAAAATCCAGAACATTTACCATGAGAAATTGGACGAAATTTTTGAGAAAAATACATACATGCAAAGTATCTATCCAGGGGATACCAGAACCGTTCTGGAAGTATTTAACATATATGAGGCAGAGGGTGAATTCTTTGATATCAGTGATCCATCCCATATCAAAAGAGATCACTTTACATTGGGAAACCCAACAGAAATAAAGTCCGGATACGAGGTAACAGACTTCTGTATTGGATGTAAACTATGCTATTCTGTCTGTCCTCAGAAGTGTATTGATACGGAAAAAATTCCGGTAGAAATTAACCAGAATCAGTGCCTGCACTGCGGAAGATGTGTGGAAGCCTGTCCGAAGCAGGCAATCAGAAAGAGAGGATGATATGCTATGAATCAAAGTGAAAAACGAATCTATCTGATTCAGGAGCTGTTAAAAGAAAGCGATGAATACAACAGAATTACTATTCCGCAGAAAACAGAAGACCAGAAATTACTTCTCCGTGGTCTTATGAACATTCGTCCTCCAAGACGAACCAATGCAGATTTCCAGAAAATACAGGATTCTTATTTAATTGAAGAAACTATGAAAAAAGGTATTGAAAAACTGGAAGAATTAGCACCAATCCAACCAGGAATCTATGTATGGCAGGGCGATATCACAACTCTGCAGTGCGACGCGATCGTAAATGCGGCCAACAGTGGAATGACAGGATGTTATGTTCCGAACCATCGCTGTATAGACAACTGCATCCATACATTTGCAGGCACACAGCTTCGTTTGGACTGCGCAGAAATAATGCACAGACAGGGACATGAAGAACCAACCGGACAGGCAAAAATCACACCGGGTTATAATCTCCCGTGCAAATATATTCTGCATACCGTCGGCCCGATCATTCGCGGAAGATTGACTACAGACGACTGCAGATTACTGGCATCCTGCTATCGTTCCTGCCTGGAACTTGCCTCAGAAAACAATCTGGAAAATGTGGCGTTTTGCTGTATTTCAACCGGGGAATTTCATTTTCCAAATGACAAAGCAGCAGAAATCGCAGTAACAGAAGTCAGAGCATTTTTACAGAAAAAAACAAGCGTAAAGAGGGTAATATTCAATGTTTTCAAAGACCTTGATAAAGAAATCTACGAAAGACTACTCAGCACAGATCAATCAGTTAAAACAGAAAATAAATGATGCAGATGCAGTGATCATAGGTGCAGGAGCAGGTCTCTCTACATCAGCGGGATTTACTTATTCAGGAGAAAGATTTACCAGATATTTTTCTGATTTTATAAATAAATATGGATTTCAGGACATGTATTCCGGTGGTTTTTATCCCTTTGATTCTCTGGAAGAACACTGGGCATACTGGAGCAGATATATCTATATCAATCGCTATATGGATGCACCGAAACCTGTATATTCAGATCTGTATAATCTGGTAAAAGACAAAGACTACTTTATACTTACTACCAATGTAGATCATTGCTTCCAGAAAGCTGGATTTGACAGACACCGACTGTTCTACACACAGGGCGATTACGGATTATTCCAGTGCAGTACACCATGTCATCAAAACACTTATGATAATGAAGTTGTGATTCGTCAAATGATAAAGTCACAAGGATTCAGTATTGTCAATGACAGATTAATTGAAGACTCTCAAAAGGATATAAAAGAAGTGAAAATGCTGATCCCGCCGGGACTCGTACCTCATTGCCCGCAGTGCGGCTGCCCAATGACCATGAACTTACGCGCAGACAACACTTTTGTAGAAGATGAGGGGTGGCATCAGGCAGCATTCCGATACGAAGACTTTCTCTGCCGCCATAAAAATCTCAACATCCTGTTTCTTGAACTGGGCGTAGGCTATAACACCCCTGGCATCATCAAATACCCTTTCTGGCAAATGACCGACAAATGGGAAAACGTCACCTATGCGTGCATCAACGTCGGAGACGCAGTAGCTCCTGAAGAAATCAAACAGAAATCTATCTGTATTAATGGCGATATCGGGTCTGTTATCTCTCAATTAAAATAAATAGTTGTATTCAGGGCGCTGCTGTTCAAAGGTAATATCCCACGAGGTGTTTTTTGTGAGCGAAGGTCACCTACAGGACCTGCCACTGGCAGCTCCTTACGGATGCATGGCAACAGAAAACCCGAGACATACCGCGCGAATATCCGTTTGACTACAAAATAAAAAAGACCAGTATATTCAGAATTATTTTTCTTCTGAATGTACTGGTCTTTCTGATTATCTACATCGTTTTATGCAGCTGCTTTCGCCTGTTTCTGTTTCTTAAATGTCTGAACACCCTCAGCCACAAGGAAAAGTGCCAGAATAGCCATTGCTGCGGCAAAAATAAGCTGGAACCAGTCGCCCCACAGAGCCTGTCCTGCACCGATCATAACGATCTTATTCTTTACAGTGATAAGCAGGCTGCAGAGTGTTGCAGCAAGCATAAATACCATCGGTACATAGAACATTTTATTATTTTTACCTGCCTGTCCAAGCCATGCGCATACAGCCATAAGCGCAATACCAGCCAGAAGCTGATTGGCAGCACCAAACAGTCCCCAGATCTGACTTAATGACAGACCGCCAAGGATACATCCGATCACAACAAGGAAAGTAGTACCTACCAGCGGATGAGCCAGGAACTTACGTACTCCTGTTGCGTCTTTCCATGTTTTCTCATCTTCTTTCAGGAAAAGTTCTGAGAACAGAAAACGTCCCAGACGTGTTCCTGTATCCAGAGAAGTCAGCGCAAATACGGATACAGCCAGAGTTAAAAGCGCATAAATTGTATTGTAAGCAGAAGAGCCCTCATCAGAGAACATTGTTGCAATACCAGCTGCAAATGCTGCTGGAGGACCACCAAAAGCTCCGCCTGTATATTTATCAAATACCATACCAACAGCAATCAGAGCAACGATACCAAGTGCAGATTCGATCAACATGGAACCATAAGCAATTGGTTTTGCATTCTTTTCGTTATCCAGCTGTTTGGAAGAAGTACCTGTAGCGATCAGGCTGTGGAATCCTGAACATGCACCGCAGGCAACTGTGATAAACAGTGCCGGGAACAGAGTTCCGATTGAGGTATTCCATCCTGTAAATGCCGGAATATTAAAGCTTGCACGTCCTGTAAATCCGCATACAAAGATACCAAGAAGAGCAAGGATCATCATACCGTAAAGCAGAAAACTGGAAAGGTAATCACGTGGCTGCAGCAGGATCCATACAGGAACCAGGGACGCAACTGCGATATACACACCGATAAATACGATCCATTCTGTACGTGTCATAACAAAACCAAAGTTCAGACCAATAATAACGATAGCAACAATACCAATGATGCCTCCGATCGTTGCCGGAAGTGTACCCACGCCAAGACGGTTTGTTATGTATCCATAGATAACTGCCAGAACAATAAATAATAATGAAATCATAGCAGTAGTCTGATTTCCGGATGGAGAACCAGTCACTCCAAATCCGCTTTCACTCATAAAAGTACCGGCAACAACGTTAACGAAAGAAGCGATTACCAAGATAAGAACCAGAAGCGCAAAGATTGTAAAGAGTCTCTGGGCTCTGCGTCCCATAGAATCACGGATGATCTCACCGACAGATTTACCTTTATGACGGATAGATGCAAATAAAGAACCGAAATCCTGAAGTCCGCCGAAGAAGATGCCTCCGATGATGCACCACAGAAATACCGGTACCCATCCGAATACTGCTGCCTGGATTGGTCCGTTGATCGGGCCGGCACCTGCGATAGATGAAAAATGGTGTCCCATAAGGACTGCCGGTTTTGCTGCAACATAATCAACACCGTCTTCCATTTCTACAGCAGGTGTTGATTTTTTCGGATCAATGCCCCATTGTTTTGCAAGCCAAGAGCCGTAGCCTACATAACCGATCAGGAGCAGAATGATCGCTGCTACAATAATCAATATAGCTGTCATGTTTTTTCTCCTTTTCCCCTGTGTAATAAGACTTATGTGAAGTCTATACCATTATTTTGCCAAAGAGCTTTTTCATAGAACGCCCCTGCGCATTACAGAGCTGATTTCCGTTGGCGAGATCAGCCACAAACAGGCGGTAATGACTGAAACCGTAGAGACTCATGCGGTAACTTTTATAATGTTTCAGTTTCGGCACAGCTCTTGCGGCATCTTCAGCTACGGAAGAAGCGAGAATGATCAGTGAAATATCTGTATTCCGGTGATTAGAGTGAGGACGTACACGGGAAACTCCTATTTCCCAGGCAGCAGTATCCAACTGCTCCAGAAGTGTACGGTCCAGGCTATCTACAGAAGCAAAAAATACATATTCGTTAGATTCTGCTTCTCCGATCCGGGCACTCTTTACCAGAAAATAGGCATCATTATGAGAGTGAAAAACAGCTTCTGCCACGAACGGCTCCTCCGGGCAGTCACGATTCACATCATAATAAGCTGCATAAGAACGCAGTGTCTTTTCAAGTAATTCCTCTCTGGTCATGAAATAAAACTCCTCATCCATAGTTTTAACCAGATCAGGGAATTTCCTGGTCTGATCGTTAATATCCGTCTGACTTATCTGTCTGTAAATGGTTTTGAAAATTAATAAGTCTGCTAATTTAAAATGATAGCACATTAAAGCGAAAAATACAAGAAATGAGAAAAAATTATCAAAGTATAAAAGAAAAAAATCTACCAGTCAATCCTGATATAGGAATTAACTGGTAGATGAAAGATTAAGATAAAATTCCGGTAGACTGCAGAAACAGAACGAACATCATAACCGGAGCTACATACCGGATCATAACCCGATACAGTTTCTTTCTGTGAAAAGTATCTCCGCTGCTTTCCATTTCGTCAATAACATAATCTGGTGTTTTGATCCATCCAATCAGGATCGTAGACAGCAGTGCAATCAGCGGCATCATAACACTGTTGCTGATATAATCCATAATATCCAACAGCTGTCCTACAGAACCATTTGGCAATTTCACCTCGAAATAGAAAATGCTATATCCAAGCGCAATAACCGCAGAAGCAGTCAGATAAATTACAGTTAATACCAGTACAGTTTTTTTTCTGGTAGTATGGAAGATTTCCATGCAGTTTGCAGTAATAGATTCCAGCACTGAAATACAAGAGGTCAGTGTAGCGAAGATTGTAGTTACGAAGAACAAAATTCCTACAACATTTCCGGCTTTTCCCATAGCTGCAAACACTTTAGGCAGTGAGATAAACATCAGGCTGGGACCTGCACTCATACCATCTGTTCCTGAAAAAACAAATACAGCCGGGATGATCATCGCACCAGCCAGCAGGGCAACACCGGTATCAAAAATCTCAATCTGGTTTACAGCTCTGTTCAGATTGATCTCTGGTTTTACATAAGAACCATAAGTGATCATGATACCCATGGAAACACTCAGTGAGAAGAATAACTGGCTCATTGCATCCAGCAGGATCTGCAGGAAACGTTTGAACGTCAATCCCTCGAAATGTGGTGTAAGATAATAAAGAAAACCATCGATACCTGTACGAATCTGTCCTGCATCATCGGTATGTTTCAATGTCAGGGAGTACCCTGCGATCACTACAACAAGAACCAGAAGAATCGGCATCATATATTTTGAGACACGCTCAATACCGCCTTCTACACCGTTATAAACAATCAGTGAAGTAACTGCCATGAACAGCAGTGCAAAGATTACAGGTGCGACAGGTGAAGTGATAAAGGATGTAAAGTATCCATCTTCAGCAGCTGCACTTGCATGTCCTGTCAGATAGATTACAGCATATTTGGTAACCCATCCTCCGATCACAGCATAATAAGTCATAATGAGAACCGGAACCAGAAATGTCAGAACTCCCAGAAATTTCCATTTTGGATTCATCTTAGTATAAGCTCCAATGGCGCTCTCTTTTGTGCGGCGTCCGATCGCGATATCCGAGGTCAGAAGTGTAAAACCAAAGGTCAGCACCAGTACCAGATAGATAAGCAGAAAAAGTCCGCCGCCGTCTTTTGCGGCCAGATATGGGAAACGCCATAGGTTACCGACACCTACAGCACTGCCGGCAGCTGCCAGTACAAACCCGATCTGTCCGGAAAAGCTGCTTTTTTTCTTTTCCATGATAAAACCCCTTTCAAAAGTATACGCAATAAAGACTGCTGTTCATTCTCAAACAGCAGCCTGTAAATTTTGCTTTATAAGTATACTACAAAATCATCTGATAGTAAACAGAATGAAATCAGATGAAATAATAAAAAAATACTATAAAAATTGAGCCCAAAATAAAAATAGTTGACATAATGGTAGGCAAATTAAAAAGAATACTGTAATATACTATATAACTATGATTGGAATATGTTTTTGAAAGAAAAAAATTAGACGTGGATTCTGGAAGAGAACGGATAGAATCCCTGTTTCTGAAAAAATATGATTTGTGAAGGATGCAAAAGATATAATATGGAAGACAAGAAATTATTTCAGATCGGTGATGTAGCAAAGATGTTCAACCTTAGCGTAGGAAGCCTGCGCCATTACGAAAAAGCCGGTATCCTGAAACCGGAATACACAGACAGTGAAACCGGCTATCGATACTACAGCATTCGCCAGTTTGAGGTTCTGAATACAATCCGTTATCTACGGGTTCTTGACATGCCATTAAATGAAATAGCTGAATTTTTGAAGAACCGTGATATTGATATAATCGAAGAAAAACTTCTTAGACAAAAAGAAATAGTAGCTGCCAAACAGCAGGAACTGGAAACGATTGAGCGAAAAATCGACCATCGTCTCCAGCATCTTCGTGATTCCAGAAATGCAGAACTAAATGTGATCCATCTGAAAAAAATCCCGCCATATCGGATCGTATGGCTTAAAGATTCCCTGCGTCCAAGATCCTATCTGGATCTGGAATATGCGATCCGCCGTCTGGAAGAAAATCAGCCCCAGTCCCTCGTATTTCTGGGAAAAGTCGGTGTCGGCATTTCAAAAGAAAATCTGCAGTCCGGTCATTTCGACCAATACGACCTAGTTTTTCTTATCCTGGACAAAGAAGACACCTATTACGGTGAAGTAGAACAACATCCTGAAGAACTCTGCGTTTCTATCTGTTTTCGCGGCAGCCACAACGAAGCAGATGTCTATTACAGGAAGCTGATAGATTATATCAATAACCATGAAATGCAGATTACCGGCGTGTCTCGCGAGATTACTATGATTGACAATGGAATTACGGATGATCCGGATAAATTTGTTACAGAAATCTATATTCCTGTTAAATATGAAGAAACAGAACATATTTTGTAAAAAAATTATAAAGTACAATTCAGGCAAATGCCGGATGTACCATTTTTTATATGATTCTGTATATTTTATTCTGTACCGCAGCCAAAAATCTTTGTATAATAAAGACATCTAATTATACGAACGGAGGACGTAACTTATGGGGCAGAATAACACAGCAGACAAATGGTGGAAGAAGATCGTAGTATATCAGATTTACCCAAAGAGCTTCCAGGACAGCAACGGTGACGGAATCGGAGATATCAACGGAATCATCAGCCGTCTGGATTACCTGAAAGACCTTGGAATCGGTGCAATCTGGCTATCACCGGTCTTCAAATCTCCGCAGGATGACAACGGCTACGACATTTCAGACTACACAGATATCGATCCAATGTTTGGATGCCTCGATGACATGCAGCGTCTCATCGAAGAGGGAAAGAAACGCGGTATCTACATGATCATGGACCTTGTCCTGAACCATTCTTCCGATGAACACAAATGGTTCATAGAAGCAAAGAAAAGCAAAGACAATCCATACCATGACTATTATGTATGGCGAGACGGTGTAGAGGGAGTCCTGCCGAATGATATGAAAGCATCTTTCGGAGGCTCCGCATGGGAATGGGTTCCGGAACTCGGACAGTACTATTTCCACCAGTTTTCAGTGAAACAGCCAGACCTGAACTGGGACAACCCGAAAGTCAGACAGGAATTATTTGACATGATCTACGGATGGATGGAAAAAGGCGTAGGCGGATTCCGTCTGGACGTAATCGACCAGATTGCAAAAGAGCCGGACAAAAAAATCACAGCCAACGGACCGATGCTTCACAACTACATCCGTGAAATGAGCAAAGCCACATTCCAGAAAGGTGACCTGATCACAGTAGGCGAAACCTGGGGTGCAACCACCGAACTTGCCAAACTCTACAGCAACCCGGACGGCAGCGAATTTTCCATGGTGTTCCAGTTTGAACACATTCTCCTGGACCAGCAGGAGGGAAAAGAGAAATGGGATCTTGCACCATTCCCGTTTATGAAATTTAAACAAATCATCAAGAAATGGCAGAAAGAACTCTACAAATGTGGATGGAACAGCCTCTTCTGGAACAACCACGATCTCCCAAGAATTGTCTCCCGCTGGGGTAATGACAAAGAATACCGTGTAGAATCAGCCAAAATGCTTGCAACATTACTCCACGGTTTACAGGGAACTCCATACGTTTATCAGGGCGAAGAACTCGGAATGACCAACGTAAAATTTGACATCGAAGACTACAAAGATATCGAAACTCTGAACCTGTACAAAGAACGTCTGGAAAAAGGCTATGCAAAAGAAGACATCATGGAATCCATCTATGTAAAAGGCCGCGACAACGCCAGAACTCCAATGCAGTGGGATGACACAGAAAACGCAGGCTTCACCACAGGCACTCCATGGATCAAAGTAAATCCAAACTACAAAACCATCAACGCCAAATCTCAGACCAACGATGAGAATTCCATTTTCACCTACTATAAGAATCTGATCGCATTCCGAAAAGAATACCCGGTATTCGTAGACGGAGACTTCGAAATGCTCCTGGAAGAAAATGAACACCTCTTCGCCTACAAACGAACCACAGAAGATGCAAAACTCTATGTATTCTGCAACTTCTACGGTGAAACAGAAACCTGCGACATGTTGGAAGAAATGAAAGACAAGAAACTTCTGATCAGTAACTATGCAGAAAGAGAAGATAACGTCTTAAAACCTTACGAGGCGAGAATGTACATAGAACTATAAATATTAGATTTCCATAAGCCTGTCGAAACAAAAACGGCAGGCTTATCGGCGTTATTGGAAATTTATTTTGATATTGGAGTACCGTATTTATGAAAGCAATAGGAATTGATATAGGAACAACAACCATCAGCGGCGTTGTTCTGGACAATAAAACCGAAGAAAAATCAAGAACTCTCGAATCAAAAACAATCGAGAATGGAAGCTTTATCACAACTGCAAATGAATGGGAAAAAATACAGGATGCAGAACTGATCGCAAGGAAAGCACAGGGTTTATTAGACTATTTTCTGGATAAATATCCTGATGTACAGAAGATAGGACTTACCGGACAGATGCATGGAATCGTATACATTGATAAAGACGGAAAATGCATCAGTCCGCTATACACATGGCAGGATGCCAGAGGAAATCTTTGCGGGGAAAACGGCATTTCACTGACAGAAGAAATCCAGGAGAAATGTAAAGTAAAAACAGCGTCCGGTTATGGAATGGTCACACATATTTATAATCTGAGACATGGCCTGATTTCCGAATCAGCAGTCAGTTTCTGCACCATTATGGATTACTTTGGCATGCATCTGACCGGGCGAAAAACACCGCTGGTACACGCCAGCAATGCAGCAAGCTTCAGCCTTTTCGACGGTCGCAGAATGTGCTTCGAGACAGAGAAACTTAAGGAAATAGGAGTAGAAGAGAAGTGGCTTCCAAAAGTATGTACTGAAATTGAAGAACTGGGAACATACCGAAACTGTACAGTAACAACTGCAATAGGCGATAACCAGGCAAGCTTTCTCGGTGCAGTGGGAAATGAAGACAACACCCTGCTGGTAAACATGGGAACCGGCGGACAGATTTCTGTTCTTTCGGATCAGTACTTTGCAGAAAACGGAATCGAAGCAAGACCTTTCCTAAATGGAAAATACTTACTTGCAGGAGCATCCCTATGCGGTGGAAAAGCATATGCGCTGTTGGAAAACTTCTTCAGAAAATTTGTAAAAGAAGCAACGGGACAGGATGAGCCATTATATAAAACCCTCGAAAAATTGGCAAAAGCTGGAAAAGGATTCAATGCCGGACAGCCAGAAAAACAAAGACTTAAAATCGAAACAACCTTTGACGGTACAAGAGTAAATCCGGAATTAAGTGGAAGTATTACCAATCTGCTTTCCGACAACTTCACTCCGGAAGCATTTACCTATGCAGTCCTTGAGGGAATGAGCAGAGAACTTTATGAAATGTACCAGACCATTCGAAAAGGAACCAATGTCAAGATAACACACATGATCGGTTCCGGAAATGGTCTGCGCAAAAATCCAGTACTCTGCCAGATCATCGAAGAAATGTTTGAAGCAAAACTAACCCTGGCAGAATGCGAAGAAGAAGCTGCTACAGGGGCAGCAATAAGCAGTATATGCACAAAGTGAAAAGCAGGAGATTTTATTAATGAGATATGATCATGCAGTGCTTGGAGAATCTTTAGAACTTTGCAGAGATGCAGTCGATTGGTTTGCTGCAGAAAAAGAAAGATTAGAAAAGAGTAAAAAAGTTTCGGAAAATATTCAGCCTATGGTAGAAGAAAAACGAGAAGATAGATTTGTCAGATAAAATGAAAAGAAAATCAGGAGAATAACAATGGAATACATAGACATCGTAGACGAACAAGGAATCCCAACAGGCGAAACAATCGAGCGTTCCATCGCCCATTCAAAAGGAATCCGCCACAGAACCGCTCATATCTGGATCGTGCGAAAAATAAATAACAGATATCAGGTCCTCATGCAAAAAAGAGCCATGAATAAAGAATCATTCCCTGGAATGTTTGACACCTCATCAGCAGGCCACATCCAGGCCGGAGATGAGCCGCTGGAATCAGCACTACGCGAACTGCACGAAGAACTGGGAATCCAGGCAGAACCCAAAGAACTGGAATTTGTCGGAAACTTCCGCATAGCATACGAAAAAGAATTTCACGGAAAAATGTTCCGTGATAACGAGATCGCTTTCGTATACATCTACAGCCAGCCCGTAGATGAAACAAAACTCATTCTGCAGAAAGAAGAACTGGAAACAGTAGAGTGGTTCGATCTCGAACAAGTATATGCAAGCTGCAAAAACCACGACTCGAAATTCTGCGCCCCAACAGGAGGAATAGAAGTTATCATGAAAATAGGTAATTGCGAAACTCAAATTTGAAATATGAGAGCAGTTATCCACAATAAATGGAGATGATAAATGCAGAAACGTTAAATGACGAAATATTTTAGGCACACTTAAATAAGCCATAGGGCTTATTA
>ENA-OQKY01000201-OQKY01000201.1-human-gut-metagenome-genome-assembly--contig:-NODE-201-length-76377-cov-14.550977_pt1 | contig 76377 bp, 66 predicted proteins | sample MGYA00242652_ERZ504805 | MGnify/ENA primary metagenome ERZ504805 (study PRJEB26092, sample SAMD00036400) | human gut metagenome | host: Homo sapiens | study: EMG produced TPA metagenomics assembly of... | reverse complement strand
AAATAGGAGAAGTAAAGAAAAACAAGCATATCCCGCAGAACGTCCTTTGCTGAAAAGCAAGGAAATCTGCGGGATATGCTTGTTTTGGTGTAGGGGCTTTAAAAATCAGTATTAACCGACAGCCCCTGTTTTTTATATCATTGGAAAAGAGTTCTATCTCTCGGTAAATGGAAAGTTGTTCATTTTACTTGACAGGCTAGTATATACTAGCTACAATAAAGTAAAGGGCTAGTGAATGCTAGCTGAACAACAGATGACCTGAACGGAGAAAGGGATAGGGAAGAGTATGGAGAAATCACAGTTGGAGCAGTATCTTAGCGACGGGGTTGAAAATATTATGAAAGGAATGAGAAAGACGTTTCTCACAAATCCTAAATCTGCAGTGTTTTTTATGAAATATGCCCAGGCGGCCGGGGCTGCAGCGGAGAAACGCAGAGCTGCAAAACAGAACGGGGAACACATTCCTCCTTTTTTGATCGCCAGTATTACCAGCCAGTGCAATCTTCGCTGCAAGGGCTGTTATGCATGGGCAAACCATACCTGCGGCGGCGGAACAAAGCAGGACGGTCTGCGCGCGGAACAGTGGGATGATATTTTTTGTCAGGCGGAGGATATGGGAGTGAGTTTTATTCTGCTTGCAGGAGGAGAGCCTCTGATGAGGCCTGATGTGCTTAAAATGGCGGGGAGGCGAAAAAACATCTTGTTCCCTGTTTTTACTAATGGTACTATGATTAGTAAAGAGATTCTGTCAGGCAGCAGGAATGCTGAACCGGACTCTGGGGAACCTCAGACAGGCTCAGAGGATGTGGATACATATCTGCAGATGTTTATGGACAACAGGAATCTCCTGCCGGTCCTCAGCATTGAGGGTGACAGGCAGATGACAGATACCAGAAGAGGTGCCGGAATTTATGATTGTCTGATACAGACTATGGAGGAGCTGAAGGCACGGAATATCTTGTATGGGGTGTCCATAACCGTGACAAAGGAGAACATGGAGGAGGTTACTGCGGATGTATTTCTTCAAAAGCTTTCTCTGCTTGGCTGCAAAGCGGTCATCTATGTGGAATATGTGCCTGTAGACAGGGATACGGTGAATTTGGCCCCGGACGATAAGAACAGGACATTTATGGCCGCCAGACTTGATATTTTGCGGGAAACGCAGAGGAATATGCTGCTGATCTCCTTTCCAGGGGATGAGAGAGCGTCCGGAGGCTGCCTTGCAGCAGGGCGGGGTTTTTTCCATATCAATGCCAAAGGGGGAGCAGAGCCTTGTCCGTTTTCTCCCTATTCGGACACCAGCCTGCAGGATATAAGCCTTAGGGATGCCATAAACTCACCGCTGTTTAGCAGACTGAGAGAAAATGGAAATCTTGCAGAGACACATAAAGGGGGCTGCGTATTGTTTGAACAGGAGCAGACCGTAAAAGAATACCTGAAAGGGATATGATAAAGTTATGTCAACGAAAGAGCGGATCGTGGAGGAGGCCCTGACTCTTTTTTCAAGCAGAGGGTATCAGGGAACCAGTGTGAAAAATATTGCGGATGCGGTGGGAATCAGGGACAGTTCCCTGTATAAGCACTTTAAAAGCAAAAAAGAAATATTTGAGACTATTGTGGAGGAGATGGCTAAGAGGATGGAGGCCATGAGCCATACCTTTGGCCTTCCGGATGACACCTCTGTGGAGGCGGCAGCATTTGCTTACGGAGGGATAACCGAGGATGAACTGGTGGAGCTGAGCAAAAATGTCTTTCTGTTCTACCTCCGTGATTCCTTTGCGGGAAGGTTTCGCAGAATGTTGACCATAGAACAGTACCGGGACAGAGAAATTGCAGCAGTATACAGGAAGATTTATATGGAAGACAGTATCCGCTATCAGACGGTTTTGTTTGAGGAGATGATACGTCAGGGTGTCTTTGCAGAAGCGGATGCCAGGGCTATGGCAATTAATTTTTACGCTCCTATATTTTTCCTTCTGAATAAATACGACAGTCAGGACTGCGATGTGGAGGAAGGGCTTGGGGAACTGGAACGTCAGGTAAGAGAATTTGCCCGCATATACCATAAATAAAGGAAGGGCAGGGAAGAACACCATTTGCCTGAATTGCCGGGATATCAGAAGAAGCGGGGGGAGTGATAGAGATTGAGGGATGACAGATTTATTAAAGAGGCCAGGATTGACTGGGCTTTGATACAGGGGACATTCGGAGAGGAGGGCATGTTTATACTGGATGGACCGGAAGCAGCCCTGTCTCTTCAGAGACAGCTTACCCTTCTTTTGTATATCCACAGACTGGCCCAGAAAGGTTCCCAGTTTATTATCGCAAGCCACTCCCCCATTTTGCTGGGGATTCCACAGGCAAAAATTCTGTCCTTCGATGACGGCAGAATACATGAATGCAGATATGAGGATACAGAGAGTTATCAGGTGACGGAAATGTTTATTAACAGCCGGGAGTATTTGCTTCACAGGCTGCTGACAGAGGGTGAGTAAAGGCATATGCATAACAATATGAGTGATACAAAGAAGAAGAATACAAAGAAGAATAATACAAAAAATAAAAGAAGTAAAAGAAACAGAAAGACACAATTGCTTCAGTGTTTGGCAGGTATGGTGGTGGGAGGTGCCGTTGGGTACTTTGGCATGAAGTATGTGGAGAAGATGCACGGGGGATCTCTGAGGCCCACGGAAATTCTCATGGGATTGATCTGGCTGGTGATCTGTCTTTATGCAGCGGCTTTTTTACACGTTATTGTACACGAGGCAGGGCATCTTGTCTGCGGACTTCTGAGCGGATATAAATTTTCTTCTTTCCGTGTGGGAAGGATCATTGCGGCAAAGAAAAAGGATGGAATAAGATGGGGACGTTATTCCCTGATGGGAACCGGCGGACAGTGTCTGCTGGCTCCGCCGGAGTTAGTGGATGGGAAGATGCCATATATCCTGTACAATCTGGGAGGGAGCCTTTTTAATCTGCTCCTTGCCTTGGCTGCCCTGCTGCTTTGTCTGGGAGTGGAAGGGCATGGTTATCTGCAGATTTTGTTTATGGCACTTTTTATTGTAGGCATCTTTCTTTCGTTGATGAATGCAGTTCCTCTGCCGGTGGGAGGCGTGAACAATGATGGATACAATGCTTTATATCTGGGAAAAGATAAAGAAGCTGTGCGGTGTTTCTGGCTGCAGCTCAAGATAAATGAACAGCTTACCCTGGGAAAGCGCCTCAGGGATATGCCCCGGGAGTGGTTTGCGCCTGTACCGGAGGAGAAGTGGAGTAATGCCATGTGTGCTTCTACGGAAGTCCTTGCAGTCAGTCGTGCCATTGATGAAAAAGATTTTGGCACAGCCCTTAAAATGGGGGAAAAGCTGTTGGAGAAGGCACCCGGACTTATAGGAATTCAAAGATATGCGCTGAAGGGAGAAATGATTTTCTGCAGACTTATGCTGGATGGGCCGGGAGAAGAACTTCGCAGAGAATACAGGGAGAAAGGATTTCAGGAGTTTCTGAAGCGTTCAGTTTACATGCTGTCTGTTCTGCGTCTTCAGTACGCCTGCAAACGAATACTCGACCCGGATGAGGAGGCGGCACAAAAATGTCTGGAGCTTTTTGATAAGGTGAGCAGACGCTATCCTTTTGACGGGGATAAGGAGAGCGAGAGAGAATTGATTTCTAATATAGATAATATTGACAGCAGTCTGTTGACTGGTCTGGATGAATAGGAAAGGGTTAATATGCTGTTTTTAGAGGAGACTTTGAAAGAAATTGCCAGCCTGGCGATTCTGTTGTTTGAATATATCGGTGTAGTGGTTATCATCTTTGCCGGTATCCGCGGAATCATTCACTATATGAAACGGGATCCCAATACAAAATTGTTTCTTGCAAAAGGGCTTGCCATGGGACTGGAGTTTAAACTGGGGAGCGAGATTCTGCGTACTGTTGTTGTCAGAGATCTGTCGGAAATTTATATTGTAGCCGGCATTATTGTACTGCGGGCCATTTTGACGATACTGATTCATTGGGAAATTAAAAATGATGAGGGTGAACCGTAACAATAACGTGGAATAGAACATTGACGTGAAAAGAAGCACCGGGAAACGAAAAAACTGCCGTGATGATTTTCTGTATTATAAAGCAGATAACCATCACGGCAGTTTTTAGTTAAATAAAACGGTTTTAAGAAAGGATAATCTATACAATATATTTTATTGATTTCTGTAATATGACGGACTATGTCCCAGAGTCCTTTTAAAGACTTTGAAAAAGTGTGATTCGTATTCGTATCCGAGCAGGTACGCAATTTCCTTGTAGGGCATATCCGTCTGCGTAATAAATTCAACCGCTTTTTCCATTTTTAGTTTTTCAATATACTGATGGGGGGATAATCCCAGTTTTTTCATGAAACAGCGATATAATTGAGAGGCGCTGATATTGCATTCCTCGGCCAAATCCTGTACCTGCAGCGGGATACGGAAATTGTGTTCTATAAAGCGGGTGGCAATGGTAATGTAATTCTGCGTGACAGGACTCTTGTCAGCATCCATATAGTTGATAATGCAGGCTGCCACCTGATAAAAATGACCTAAAAGAGTTTCCTGTGCCCTCTGAGGATATCGTACTTCCTTGAACATGGTTTCCATGTGAGACAGCAGGCAATCGTCTTTGTCATAGTGAAATGTCAGGCTGTCTTCGTGAAGGTTCATGCGTTTGAGAAAATACTCGGCTTTCCTGCCCGAAAAGCCGATCCAGTATACACTCCAGGGATACTCTTTGTCAGCTTGATAGATAACGGTGGTCCGGGGCGGAACGAGAAATCCGTCTTTGTCGTGGAGATGGTATGTGCGTCCATTGACCTGATATATCCCTGAGCCGGACACGATATAGTGAAAAATGTAATACTCTCTCCAGTCATATCCATAAGTATAGCCGGCAGAATTCCTGGAAAACCCCACATTTTTTATGACAATATCCAAGTCCTGCGCCATATCTTTCTCTTCCAGAAAAAAATCATTGGTAAACATGATAATCCTCCATTAGCCTGTCTGTATATATGTGATGATCTATCTGTCCTGTTCCTCTGTACCAGTATATTCCTGTTAAACTAAGAATGCAAGAAATGTATAATGAAATAATAGATTTGTTGATGATAATAATAAATAAAAACAATTATAATATTAGCTATAAACAGCGGATATTAAAAAAGAAAAATGTACATGTACAATCAAAACAAGAAAAAATATTAATAATAAAAAAAGGAGAATGTAAAAATGTATAAGAAAAAAATGGCAAAAATGCTGGCCTTGGGGACAGGCCTTATACTTGGTACTGCGATATTGGCAGGATGCGGAAGCGGTAAAGGGAAAGAAGCAGGAGAAGAACAGAACAGTAAAGTTACGCTTACCTTTTCTATATGGGATAAGCTTCAGCAGGAGGGGATGCAGAATATGGTGGATGCTTTTGAAAAGGAGAATCCGAATATTCATGTTAAGGTAGAATATACTCCCTGGGAGCAATATTGGACAAAACTTCAGGCGTCAGGGACAAGTGACAGTCTTCCGGATGTCTTCTGGATGCACCCGGAACAAGTATATACATATGCAGAAGGGGGCAAGCTGCTTGATATGAGCAGTAAAATTGAGGAAAGTTCTGTGACAGACCTGAGCAAATTCCCTCAGAATATTAACGATGATTTTAATGTGGACGGCAGACAGTATGCGATTCCGAAAGATTATTCCACCTTTGGATTATGGTATAACAAGGATCTTTTTGATGCTCGTGGTATGGCATATCCGGATGATACCTGGGATTGGAATAAACTGAAAGAGGCCGCTGCACAGCTGACTGACAAGGAAAACGGCGTTTATGGAATGTTGGTCCAGTATAATACAAATGATGCTGCTTATCATTATATCTGGCAGAATGAAGGGGATATCATCAATGAGGAGGAGACAAAATCGCTGTATGATGACAAAAATACAATAGAAGCCATTGAGTATATGGTGGATTTTATCGAGAAGGGATACTCTCCGACCATGACAGATTACGCAAATACCACTGCAGACCAGTATTTTGAATCCGGAAAGGCAGCAATGCATATCGGTGGGTCATGGATGGCAAGTGAATATCTGGGGATAGACGGACTGAACTGTGACGTGGCGCCTTTAGCCAAGGGGAAGATCAGGGCAGACCTCTGCGGAGGTATGGGATACAGTATTGCTGCTAATACAAAGAATCCTGAGGAAGCCTGGAAATTCGTGGAGTTTTTATCTGGTGAGAAGGCCAACACTATACAGTCAGAATCAGGTGCGGCAATATCTGCCTATAAAGGAACACAGAAACCATGGCTGGAGCGTTTTCCTGACATCCATGCCCAGGTGTTCGTAGATGCATCCGAATATGGATTTTCCAGCCAGTATTGTGCCACCAGAAGCGAGTGGGTAAATATAGAAGAGGATTACATGACACAGATTTTTTCTGGTACACTTCCCGTGGAGGAAGGATGTAAAACTCTTGCCGAAAAAGTAGATGAGATTTTACAGTAACAGTAAAACTTATAAGACTATGAGAGGAAGAAAATATGGCCGGTGGGACTTCCTGCCGGTCAGGGGAGGCAAAATATGAAAAGAAAACAGATAAAGAGATATATGTGGGCATATGGATTTATTGCTCCCAGTCTCATTCTGATTTGTGTGTTGAATTTATGGCCGATTCTACAGACATTCTATTTCAGTTTGAATGAGGTCAGGGGATTTCAGAGCCCGGTATTTGTGGGGATGTACAATTATATGACCTTGTTTGGGGATGAGGAATTCTGGAAGTCACTTATGAATACCTGCATTTATACTGTTGTTACAGTGCCTGTAGGGGTGATTTTGTCCTTGGTCACTGCTGTATTCCTAAATGCTTCCATTAAGGGAAAGTCCTTTTTCAGGGTACTGTATTTCCTTCCGGTGATCTCAGCTCCTGCTGCTGTGGCTATGGTCTGGCGGTGGCTGTATAATTCGGATTTTGGACTCATTAACTATATACTGTCCGTATTACATATTCAGGGACCAAACTGGATCGCGGATTCCCGGGTTGTTCTGGGGTCGGTGATGATAGTGGGGATCTGGTCCTTGGTAGGTTATAATATGGTCATTCTTCTTGCGGGTCTCCAGGATATTCCTGGGTCTTACTATGAAGCGGCTCAGATTGACGGCGCAGATTCTTTGAAACAGTTTCTACATATTACGGTGCCTCTGGTGTCGCCTACACTATTTTTTGTGGTACTGACCACAATGATCAGCTCTCTTCAGGTATTCGACCATATCTACATGATGCTTGACAGTACCAATCCGGCATTGAAATCCGGGGAGTCTATTGTATATCTGTTTTATAAATATACCTTTGCAAATAATAATAAAGGCTACGGTTCAGCCATTGCCACTGTTCTTCTGTTCCTTGTTATGCTGCTGACAGTGATTCAGATGAAGGTGCAGAAAAAATGGGTTCATTATCAGTGACGGGAGGAGAAGAATGGAGACAACAGTAATTACGGAAATCTGCAGGGATATCTGGGCTGTCAATGAGCTGGATAAAATAACAATGTATCTGATTAATGGGACAGAGTCCGCACTTTTGATAGATACAGGCCTGGGAATCACTGATTTAAAGAAGGTAATTCGGGAGAAATGCGGGGATAAACCGGTGACGGTTGTTAATACACATGCGCATTTGGACCACAACTCGGGAAATAATCAATTCCAGACAGTATACGTGGGCAGGTTTGATGAACCTTTTTCCCATACTTCAGTGGGAGAGCGGGAGCGCAGGGTAATAGAGGAGATGTATTTTGATGGTGCTGCAGAAGGTGATTTAGACAGAAAAAAGTGGATGCCCGGTACAGCGCCCAAAGTCAGGACACTGAGGGATGGGGATAAACTGGATATAGGCGGTTATATCTTTAGAGTTCTTGAGATACCAAGCCACAGCATTGGTTCTATTGCGTTACTGGAAGAAGAAAAATCATGGCTGTTTACCGGTGATGTATTGCTGACATGGGAAGTGTGGGGACATTTGGGCATAGGAATGTTAAGCCCGTCAGTGACCTTGTGTGAATATAGGGAAAGCCTCAGAAAGCTGAAAAGGTATGTGGATAAAACAACGATCATCTTTCCGTCTCACGGCAGGAGAGAGAGTCCCGAAGGGTGCAGCCAGTTCCGGCTCTGCCCTGAAATCATCAATATTTATCTGGAGGGGATCACAAAAATTATTGAGGGTGAATGGCGGGGTGAGCGTTATGAGTCCAGATTTCACGACGGACTGGTTAAAACGTTCAAACTGGGTGGAATTGTATATGATGAAGACAGAATCGGTTAGCAGCACATGGCTTGAAAGATGCTTTAGGAAGGAGTGAAAATCATGAAGAAAAAATCAGTTGGAAATCATCTGGCTATATATCTGCTGCTGACAATAGGGGCTATTGTTATGGTATTTCCCTTTGTGTGGAGTGTACTGACTTCTTTTAAATCGCTTTCTGAATCATTAAAGGTACCTCCCGCCATTTTTCCTGAAGGCTGGAATGTTATGAATTACAGGGATGTGTGGAGTGCGCTGCCTTTTGGAAGTTTTTTTGCCAATACGGCGCTCATGATCGTGTTTAGAATCTTATTTTCAACAATTTTAAGTGCCCTGGCTGCTTATGCATTTGCGCGGATGGAATTTCCGTTTAAGAATCTGCTGTTTGTTCTTGTACTTATGCCTATGATGGTGCCGTCTCAGATCTTTATACTGCCTCAGTACCTGATCGTGTCGGACTTGGGCTGGCAGAATACAATAAAGGCCTTGGTCATTCCGGGAATGGCCAGTACCTTCGGTATTTTTCTGTTGAGGCAGTTTTTCATGGGGATTCCCAGGGAGCTGGAAGAGGCGGCTGTGCTGGACGGATGTAATCCGGGACAGATTTTTTTGAAGGTCATGCTGCCGCTGGCAAAATCAGGGATAGCCTCACTGGCTATTTTTACGGCACTTTTTGCTTATAAAGATCTACTGTGGCCTTTGGTAGTCAATACATCTGTGGAAAAGATGCCGCTTTCCTCTGGGCTGGCCATGCTTCAGGGGCAATATACAACGAATTACCCACAGCTTATGGCGGGATCTGTGATTGCAATTATCCCCATGGTGATCCTGTTTCTTCTTTTTCAGAAGCAGTTCGTGGAGGGAATTGCAACTACAGGGACTAAGGGGTAAAAAGTATAAACAAAAACACTTAAAAAAATTGACAAAGACCTATTTTTGTGCTAAACTGGACAAGCGACAGTGGAAGTAGGTCTTTTTTTTGTGCCTAATTTTCAGGAGTAAAAGAGATCTTGTCGCAGGAAACCGAAACGTTGCATGCGGCAGAGACGTGAATCTGCCGGAGATAAAAGACACATGGAGGTGGAGAAGTCGTGCGCGTAAAAATAACATTGGCATGTACTGAATGTAAACAGCGTAATTACAACATGACAAAGGAAAAAAAGAACCATCCGGAACGTATGGAGACAAAAAAATACTGTAAGTTCTGCAAGGCTCACACTATGCACAAAGAAACCAAATAATTGGGCTCGAGAGGTGAAGCTATGGATGCAGAAAAGAAAGTAAAAGCTCCTAAGAAGAACTGGACCAAAGGGCTTCAGGCTGAATTCAAGAAGATCATCTGGCCTGACAGGCCGACGCTGGTAAAGCAGACCGTTGCGGTTGTAGTGATCACTGCCATTCTGGGAGTGCTCATTGCCGTGATTGACAGCGGCGTCCTGCAGATTCTGAATCTATTAATCAAATAAGGACAAGGTGAATTTATGTCAGAGACAAATTGGTATGTTGTGCATACCTATTCAGGGTATGAGAACAAGGTAAAAGCCAACATTGACAAGACAATTGAAAACAGACACCTGGAAGATCAGATTTTGGAAGTCCGTGTTCCCATGGAGGACGTTGAGGAAATGAAAAACGGCCAGAAAAAACTGGTGCAGAAGAAGATGTTTCCGGGCTATGTCCTTATTAACATGGTGATGAATGATGACACCTGGTATGTCGTAAGGAATACACGCGGTGTTACAGGATTCGTTGGTCCGGGGTCAAAACCGGTTCCCTTGACAGAGGAAGAGATGGACCGTCTGGGCATCCGGAACGTAACCGTCCAGGTTGACTTTGAAGAGGGTGACAGTGTTGTTGTTACAGGCGGTGTTTGGAAAGATACTGTGGGCGTTGTCCAGAGCATCAATGAAGCAAAGCAGATCGTAACAATAAATGTTGAGCTGTTTGGCCGCGAAACGCCAGTAGAAATCAGTTTCGCAGAAGTTAAAAAAATGTAACGAAGATGAAAGGGCCATACGTCACATGGCTCGTGGGAGGGAAATCCCCGACATTACCACATAATTAGGAGGTGCCGAAAATGGCAAAGAAAGTAACAGGCTATATTAAATTACAGATTCCTGCTGGAAAGGCAACACCAGCACCACCGGTTGGACCTGCTCTGGGTCAGCACGGTGTAAACATTGTACAGTTTACAAAGGAATTCAATGCGAGAACAGCAGATAAGGGTGATCTGATCATCCCGGTTGTTATCACAGTATATGCGGACAGAAGTTTCAGCTTTATAACCAAAACTCCGCCGGCAGCAGTTCTGTTGAAGAAAGCCTGCAACCTGAAATCCGGTTCAGGTGTTCCGAACAAAACTAAAGTCGCTACAATTTCCAAGGCTAAGATCCAGGAAATCGCAGAGATGAAAATGCCGGACTTAAATGCAGGTTCCTTAGAAGCAGCAATGAGCATGATTGCAGGTACTGCAAGAAGTATGGGAATCACTGTAGAGGAATAAGGCCAGGCCTTGCCTTTTGAACTATTGAAACGAACGTGGGAGGGACATTCCCGCAATTACCACTAGGAGGTTATTTAATATGAAACGCGGAAAGAAATATGTAGAGGCTGCAAAAGCAGTTGATCGCGCAAACTTATATGATACAGAAGAAGCTATCGCTTTAGTTAAGAAAACAGCAGTAGCTAAATTTGACGAAACAATCGAAGCTCATATCAGAACAGGTTGTGACGGACGTCATGCAGACCAGCAGATTCGTGGTGCAGTTGTACTGCCTCACGGAACCGGTAAAACTGTTCGTGTATTAGTATTTGCAAAGAATGCCAAAGCTGACGAGGCTCAGGCTGCAGGTGCAGACTATGTTGGAGCTGAGGAACTGATTCCGAAGATCCAGAACGAAGGCTGGTTAGATTTTGATGTTGTTGTTGCTACACCGGATATGATGGGTGTTGTTGGACGTCTGGGTCGTGTACTCGGACCGAAGGGCTTAATGCCAAACCCGAAAGCCGGAACCGTAACAATGGACGTTACAAAAGCTATTCAGGATATCAAAGCTGGTAAGATTGAATATCGTCTTGATAAAACAAACATCATTCACGTGCCAATCGGAAAAGCTTCTTTCACAGAGGAGCAGTTAGCGGACAACTTCCAGACGCTCATGGGAGCTATCGCAAAGGCTAAGCCAAGCACACTGAAAGGTCAGTACCTGAAGAGTGTAACACTCGCTTCCACAATGGGACCGAGCGTTAAGCTTAACCCGGTTAAGTTAGCTCAGTAATAGATGAAACACAGGCGGCCTGCCGTATTGAGAGATCAATACGGCAGGCCGCTTTTTATATGGGCAGTATAATGGAGACTTGAAAGATATGTCCTTCTTTTGTGAATTCCACAGTTCCATGGTACTGCTGGACCACTTTTTTCACAGATTCCGTACCGATTCCCGGACCATCATGTTTGGTGGAATGAAAGCTTCCGTTTTTTTCTTTTAACGGATTGGAAAACGTATTCTCAAACCGGACTAAAAAACCGGATTCTCTGTATGTACCCCATATTTTTATGAAGGGATGATCTGTCTGGCACTCCCTGCAGGCTTCATAGGCATTTTCCAGTAGATTTCCGAAGAGGATAGAGATATCGGTGTCCTCCATGGAAAGCTCCGCGGGCATTTCCAGAGTCACCTGGAAGGAAATATGATGAGCGCTACATTGACTCTTATAATACTGCAGCAGAGCATCGGCAATGGGGTGGCTGCAGTAGGTTTCCCTGTGGAATGATGTCTGGTTGACCTCGCAGCTTGACAGATAGCGCATAGCCTGCTCGGCCTCCCCGTTTTCCAGAAACTGATACAGGGTACGGAGATGATGGCGCATATCGTGTCTTTGACGCGCGGATTCGGCTATCTTCTCTGTCAGCTTATCGTAGTGGACTTTCTGAACCGCAACCTGTGTGGACAGTCTCTTTTTTTCTTCCTCATAAAAATGATTCAGTCTGTACGCTTCGGTCAGCTGTGACCAAAGGAAAAAGGCACCTGCTGTCACGGCAATTAGGCTGCAGTATTCCGGAAAGAATCCGCCATATTTTGGCTCGTACAGGGGGAAGATCCTGTCGGACCAGAGGCATACACAGACAATGCTTGTGAGGATCGGCACAAAGGAGGAATATCCTTCTTTGCAGACGGCGGCATACACAAGATTAAGTGTAAGGTATAGTGAGACAAGAATTTTCACAGCCGTGACAGAGCATGAAAAGATATAATGTACCATTGGTGAGGCATTTCCGAAAGTGCCGTATATAAATGCCGCAGCGCTGAAGAGCAGTAAAAAGATAGAAAATACCCGGTACCCCTTTGCACGGCAGTTTAAAAAGACGTTCTGCAGATAAACGTACAGGAAATAGATGGCGTATGTGGTGAATAACTCCAAACCGTACCAAATAGTTTTTTCTGTACTGAAAAAAGTATAAAAAACCGGATAGCATATGTAGACAGTTACCAACAGAGACATCAATGAAAAAAGCCCTGCCCTCTTATCCCGCAGTTTCAAAAAGAAATAGGCGGAAAATACACACAGTAGTAACACAAGAATAATCACCGCACTGTGCAGGAACAGCCTGACATGCTGATATTCCCACACATTTTCCTCCAAACCGAATATGGGCGGATAAGTCATACCGCTGTAAAAATGGCTGTGATTGGAAGTTTGGATCAGTATTTCTGTGGGGCCTTTGGCAGAGAAGGAGATAGTCTTTATTCCGGTTTCTCTTTGTCCATTGTCAGGATTGCCCATGACTGCAAGCAGCGTGTCATTGACATACAGTCGGTAGGAGGAGAAGATTTCAGGCAGATACAGAGAATACACCCTGCTTTTTTCGGGCAGTTCGATACACAGTCTGTAGGCTGCTTCCCCATAGGGGGACTTTTCTTTATTTCCCATGGAAAAATCGTTGTACTTTCCTATGGTAATGAATTCCATAGGTATGTCGGGGAGTCCCTGTTTAAAGTCGTCAGGGGTGAGGCTGGCCTCGGGATAGAACTGCCACTGATTGGTAAGATATAACAAGTCATCCTTTAGGGAATTCTCGTCAAGGCAGAGAACTCCGCTGATGGGCTGAAGGCAGTTGTCAGCGTACTTATTGTCTTTCTTATAGAAAAAGAATAAGATCAAAGAGAAACAAACGGTACTGATGAAAAAAGCTATTACGGTTCGCAGCAAATTTTTATGCAGTCTCATGTTTTACTTCTTCACCCGCTTTCTTTTAGACAGCAAAATATATACGGTAGGGAGCGCCGCAGCGGATATGAGCAGTAAGGCAGCGGGGACCACTTTTCTTTTGACGGGATTTCTCTGTGCGGACTCATCCTCGTATTTCAGTTCATAAAAACCAGATGCCTGTATTTCAAATGACGCATAACCGTTTATTTCTGTTATCCCGATATCTGTCTTTTTGCCGTCCAGATATAATGTGTCAGGCAGTGTGTGTCCGCTTATTGGCACAGTCACCTTCATACTGGAATCAGGAAAGACTTCTATATTGTTTACCAGTATACGCAGCCGGAAAGAAAGCTTATCTGATCTTGTGATCTGAACAGCCAGGAGGTCCGAGTCTTTGAGGTCCAATTTTTTCAGAAATGAAGAGGGTATCTTTATCGTGATATTTTCACCGGTAAAGGGAATGTAATCACCGTATGTTTTATATAGATAAGATAATCTTGTACCTGATATTTCTGTAAGACCTTTTTTGACTTTTTCTTCCGGAACCAAAGAGGCGGTGCTGCTTGCCGGGGTGCTTTCTGCGTCATCAGTGGCAGGTTCTTCCGGTTTTGCTTGGATATCCCCACCAGGAGTGCCGGATTGTGTGCTGTCGGGAGGTGAATTATCCACCGGCCGCTGTGTGGAGGATCCTTGGGAAGGCGCCTCTTGGCCGGGCTGCTGTGTGGAGGATTCTTCGGAAGGTGCCTCTTGACCGGGCTGCTGTGCAGGCGGCTTTTCTAAAGGTGCATTTCCGTTTTCATGTGAAGGGGGTGCCGGCTGGTTGATTTCCGGGGATTCGGGAGTCTCTGTGGAGTCCCCGCCGTCACGGTTGCCTTCTATGGAAGAGTATTCTGTATTCGTGCCGTCATCCAGGACGCATATAATATTGCTGTAAGCGCCCTGTGTCTTAAAGTAAAAATAATAATATTTGTTCAAATGCAGTTTGCTGCGGCTGATAGAAATGCTTCCGGGCGATATATTTATGAAGCTGGTATCATCACAGTGCGTAAACTGACTGTAGGGGATTGCGTCTTCTTCAAGGGGAACCTCACTTTCAAAGTAGTAAATGTCCAGGTCAGACCAAGGGGAAGGGACTCTGGATAGTTCCGCTGTAAAGGAATCGGAAAAAACGGCAGTTATGTAGAAGTTCCAGCTCTCTCTGTCAGAGACATATAAGGTTTTTTCGTAGTGGGCAAGCTCATCTGCCAGAAAGTATTTATCTGCAAAGTTCTCGTTGATCCTTATAGTGAGCGGAACTTTATAGGTTCCCTCACGGCTGATGTCCACAGAGGAGAAGTCCCAGTCCAGATCAAGTATGGCTGAATGCATCAGATCAGAAGTGACTCCTATCCAATGGCTGTAGGATGAGGAGTTGAGATTTTCCATATAATCTTCGTCGTCTTTGTAAACAATCTCCGGGCCGATCAGTGCATTTAGTGGAGTTACTGCGTTCAAATTCACGATTTCTCTCTTCTCATCTTTGGGAAAAATATTGAGAAAGACGTGTACAGTGGGGAGCTGCAGTCCTTCTGCCAGCCGAAATCCATCGGGCACAATAACTTTTCCGATTAGTTCATACCTGCCGGGTATATTATTGTCAATGGAAAAGTGTATGTTATCATATTCAGATTCTGTCTGCGGCTGTCCCTCAATATACCAGTCCATCCGCAGGAAAAATACTTTATCCGCAGAGAGTATAAATTTGTTTTCCGTGCAGGCGGTTACGGTCAGATTGGACAGGTCTTCTATGATATCGGAGATATATTCGTCTTCTCCTGAAAAAGCTGAAAATTCCATATAGCTTTCATAATTTTCATTGGGGTCAAAAGAACCAAGGATAATATCCGTTGATTCGGCCTGTACCGGTACAACCAGGACAGCAGTCAAAAACAGAATGAATGTAAAAACAGCCGGAATTTTCTCTCTCATATTTTTCTCCTAAATTCTTTCAAAGGCAACCCGGAGATAGGCTGATTTGGTATCCCGAATTTTGTTTCTGCTCACAGGTATCTGTTCTCCGTTCAGCAGAGTGAGCGTATCTTTATCCATACTTTTTATTTTTGAAAGGTTGACCAGTATGCCTCTGTTACAGCAAAAGAACCTGTAGTCCTTCAGAAGCGGCTGAGTAAGCTCAGAGAAGGAGGTTCTTGAGGAGACGGTTACCTGGATATCCTGCATGTGGATGATCGTGTTTCTGCATGAAGTTATGATATAATAAATCTTGGAATAGGGAATGTCCAGATCCTGCCTGTCAGACTTTACGTGAAGATAGCGCCGGGACAGTATGATCTGTTCCAGACATGGATCCAGTATCTTTTTAACTGCGTCTTTCTTCAAGGGCTTCACAATATAACGCCAGGCCCGGACATCGTAACCCTCCGCCATATAGTCAGGGCTGGTTGTGAGAAAGATAATAAAACAGTTGGGGTCTTTTTTTGCTATGTATCTGGCCGCTGTCATTCCGTCCATTTCTTTTAAGTAAATGTCCATGAAACAAATGTCAAATTCATCTTTTTCAAAATGCTCCAAGAATTCTTCGGCACTTTTGTACTCGCATAATTCGGTTTTAAAATCAAGTGTATGTAAATAAGGAATCAGGGCATCCTTTACCTCTTCTCTGTCCTTTTCCTCGTCATCTATTATTGCAATTTTCAAATCAAACACCTCCAGACATAAATTTCCACTATTATTATACCATGTAAAGCTTTGGTGTGTATTTACCATTCCGACAACAAAGTACGAATTCGTGCGCTGCTTGATGGGGTTTGCTGCGCTGCAGCTATTCAGCGGGTCTGTGCGTCTGCTGTGCTGACTGCATATAAGATCCTTTAATATACAAGCAAAATTTAAGCACAAAAAGCAATTCTGCTTATATTTTTGTTCATAACTGTAAGCTGATGATGTTACACTGCATTATGTATATAGTTTGCGGATATTCGGTACAATAACAGATAACAGAAGTGAATGCAAGGTTTAAGACGTGACAGAAAGGCTGGTAAATTATGGAATACAGAGATGCAGTGGGAAAGCTCATGGCGGAAGAGGTTCGACTTGTGAAAGGATATGAGAACTATCTGGTGGGAGAGGAGAGAAGCAGGAATACGATCGCAAAATATATACATGACCTGAAATCATACTTTGTTTTTCTTCAGGGTGAAACTGTTACAAAAGAAAGTCTGCTGTGCTGGAAGGAAAAACTGGCACAGAGTTATCTTCCTGCCAGTGTCAATTCCATGCTGGCAGCGGTCAATGGTTTTTTGGAATGGGCAGGGTATCCACAGTACAGAGTGAAGCCGCTGAAAATTCAGAGAGAGATATTTACAAAGCCGGAAAAAGAATTGTCAAAAGAGGAATATGTCAGACTGGTAAAGGCTGCCGAAGAAAAACAGAACCGCCGTCTGGCTCTGATCCTGCAGACCATCTGCTCAACGGGGATCCGGGTGTCCGAGCTCCGGTTTGTTACACTGGACACTGTAAAGGCGGGACGCGCTGTAGTAGACTGTAAAGGGAAAAAACGTACCATATTCTTTCCGGAAACCCTGGGCCGGGTTTTGCGGGCATACTGCCGGGAGCAGGGAATCAAAGAGGGGATCATATTCTGTACAAAAAATGGGAAGCCGCTGGACCGTTCTAATATATGGAGGGATATGAAATCGCTGTGCAGCAGCGCAGGGGTTGACCCGGAAAAAGTTTTCCCCCATAATCTGAGACATTTGTTTGCAAGAACCTATTACCGCATGGAAAAGGATCTATCCAAACTTGCAGACCTGCTGGGACATTCCAATGTGACAACTACCCGTATTTATACCATGGAGAGCGGTGTGGAACATGCAAGACAGGTGGATAAGATGGGTCTTGTTGTGCTGAGAATATAAAAATACCACATAATGATGGTTATGTGGTAACGAATCTAAAAAGCAGTCTTCTGTAAGCTTCATATTGAAAAATTTTCCAAAAAAGGGTACAGGAAATAAACCGGTGCAATGATGTGAATGACGCCGGTTTACTTTCCGTGCCTTTTGTCATCTTTCCAGGCATAAAATGTTGTATTTTAAACGGAAGCGTGATAAAATTGCTATGTATTCAAGTATAAAACATCCGTACATTTGACCACATAACCATCATTATGTGGTTTTGCGGAATCAGGATAAAGGAGGTGCGGAGCGTGAAAGATAGTTTACTGGACAGACTGGCAAGGGATAACGGCACGGCAATGCTGTCGGATCTGCATGGCTATATCAGCCGAAAAAAAATCTATGAAACCGTGTGTGAAATATCGTCTGAAGAATACCCTCTGGAAGAATGGGAAGAGGCATCAAGCTATATTCTGAGGGAGAAAACTCCACACTTCAGAACTGCCCAGGCAGCCCGCCAGTATCTCTGCATTCGTTTAAAACGGTTCTGACAGCGAGAATTCAGTACAGAGGAGCAGCCAGTTTTGGCGGAACGGCCGCATAAGCTGCCAGTAGTCCACTCTGGGAAAGCCGAATTCTTTTACAAGGCGGAACTTTGCCAGGATACTGCGCACATCCTCGAACCATACAATATGCTGCGTGCCCTGGCTTGTATATTCAAAAAAAGGTGCCTGCGATGTCTCATCGTACTGTATGACGGCATTGTTGGCAGCGGCGATGGCCACAGCCTCCTGGTTACCTATACTTCTGGCGGCTGTTTCGCCCCGGACAAAGGGAAGAGGCCAGTCGTATCCGTAGTTTGGTATGCCCATGGATATCTTCTCCGGGGGGATTTCCGTAACTGCATATTCAAGAACACGTCTCACAGATGGAATGGGGGCAACGGCCATGGGCGGCCCGTAGGTGTAACCCCATTCATACGTCATCAGCAGCACAGAGTTGGCTGCTTCCCCCAGAAGTCTGTAATCCACTCCTTCATATAAAAGCCCCGGCTGATCCGCGGAGATTTTGGGCGCCAGTGCCACGGAGACGGTAATGCCGACGGCGTTCATTCTCTGCGTCAGCCTGCGTACAAATTCTACATAGGCAAGGCGGTCTTCAGCCCTTATATATTCAAAATCCACATCTACTTCAGAATAACCTTTATTCTGCACTGTTCTCTGTATATTTTCCATGAGATTTTCCTGAACCTCCATGTTCTGGGCAGCAATGGTCACCAGATTACTGTTAAAGGTTCTGGCCTCTGTAAAAGGCGTCAGCACAAAAACACCTTTTGTGCCGTAAACCCTTGCTGCAGCCAGAAGAGGTTCATCATCAATAGGGATCAATTCTCCATACTCGGTAAAGCCATAGGAGAAAATGGACAGATACCCCAGATAGGGAAGGGTTTCTCCGAGAAGTCTCCTATTAATAAAAGGATAAGCATAACCGTCTGCAGTCAAAGGCCTATCTCTCTGGTTTTGATAACGAATAACCAGATATTGTCCCTGCCGGAGAAAGGGCTGGTTTGTGAGAAAAGGATTATTCCGTAAAATCTGCAGCGGAGAGACCCCGTACTGGTCTGCAATGGAAGGTATGGTATCACCGGAGATGGTTTCATGGATAACATCCGGCTGGAGGACAAGCAAGGCCTGACCTACGACCAGGTGGTCCTGCTCGCTTAATTGGTTATCAAAAGAGAGGCGGTTTGGCGATACGGCATATTCTGCGGCGATGGAGTTTAAGGTTTCACCTTGGGCAACAACATGTATACTCATAAAAACAGCCTTTTCTTTTAGTCTATGTACAGAATCAAAAAAGTTTAACTTACCTTTTCTGACAGGGTAACTGACAGGCTGCTGAAGACACAGAGAACTTGCAGGCAGGCCCAGTGTTAGCGACAGTTTGGGTATATATAAAAGAGAGCTAAAATAAAGTTTTAGTAAAAAGGTTGAAAATGTTAAAAATGTGGTTGGATTTGAAAAAAATCAGTGCATCTATTGTGATACTATATAAAAAATGGAATAAATTTTCCAGTTAATAGTGCAAATGACAGTGATTAGAAATGGAGGGGGAATGGGAATTACAAGAAGTGAATAAGAAATAGACAAATATGAAGGAGGAAAAGGTCAAAATGATGAAAAGATGGAAAGCAGGAGTTTCCATGCTGATGGCAGCTGCTATGATCATGGGAAATATCTCTGCAGCTGTGCCGGTTAAAGCAGAACCCGCAGCAGGTCTGCTTGTAAACGGAGGATTTGAAGAAGAAAATTTAAACGGATGGATAAAGAATGATTGGTGTATGAGCGGAGGGGCAGCCATGGAGAGGGTCGATGGCAGCACTATCCAACCGGCCGAGGGAAACTATTGTCTGAAAGAGGAACCGGCTCAATTCGGCTCCCAGGTCACCCAGGATATTGCGCTGACTGCGGGAAAAGATTATTGGCTCACCGCACAGATTTATCAGACAGTATCCGGTTCCTATTCCATTGGTTTTCATGAGAATGAAGGTAAAAACGGTGATCCGCAGTTTTCTATTGAACCTCAGAGTGAGGTGGGACAATGGGTTAAAGTCGCTGTACGCTTTACCATGTGGGAGAATGCCCAAAAGCCAAATCTCTATACCTGGTTAAATGCCCAGTCGGGAACCGCGTATGCGGATGATATAAAGCTGTATGAGGCCCCGAATCTGTCCTCTCTGGAGGAACAGATCGCCAATGCCAGGGAAAAGCTGGGACAGACGGATGTCTACACCGAGGATTCCCTGGCTGCGCTCCGGGAAAAGACCGATGAGGCGGAAACATACACAGATGCGCATTCCTATGGAGCGGCCCAAAAGACACAGGAAGATGTCAGTGCCATGGCAGGAGAATTGGAGACGGCTGTCAGCAGTCTTGAAAAACAGCAGGGCACCCAGGAGCAGACAAATCTTCTGACAAACGGAGATTTCTCAGACGGCTTAAACGGCTGGGGAAAATGGCCGGAGAGTGCTGTGATCACCATAGATGAAGAGGAGGGTGTAACCTACAGCTCCTTTAATGCGGCCTCTGCGGCAAACGGGATCAACCGGAATGTGGATGGTCTGGAGCCGGAGGCGTGGTATGAACTCAGCGGAGAGGTTTATGCGGATAACAAGGGAGCCATCTCCGTTGCCCAGAAAAAACCACAGACAGACAAGACAGATAAGTCCTTTGTTGTTAATGAAAAGATCAATGAGTGGGAAATGATATCTCTCAAATTCCAGATGCCTGCAGGCCAGACATCAAAGAATATAAGTATCTGGCTGGATAAGGGAACAGCCAAGGCCAGAAATATCAGGCTTGTAAAAACAGACGGCCCAGGCAGTCCGGATAAACCGGGAGATGACTCTCTGATCACCAGCAGCGAAACCTTTTATATTGATGCCCAGAGCGGCAGTGATGAGAATGAGGGAACTTCCCCGGATACAGCGTGGAAGACATTTGCCAATACCAAGAGGCTGCGCCTTCAGGCGGGAGGAAAGCTTCTGCTTAAAGCCGGCTGCACATGGAACGGAGAGCAGCTCAGTATTTGGGAGGCAGCAGGAACCCCGGAAGATCCTGTTCTTTTAGGCCGGTACGGAGAGGGAGATGATCCCATTATCAATGGAGCGGGGAATCCGTGGCAGACCGATAAAAATGCTCCAAAGCAGGATGTGGCAGCGGTTCATGTTTACAATTCCAAATATATCACGGTCCAGGATCTGGAAGTGACCAATACGGAAAAAGATGAAGCAGACCTGGTCAGTGACAATGCCAAAAAGAAACAGAGCCGGTATCTGCTCACAGGTATCCTTGTTGAGAATCATGACGCAGGAGACCTGCCGGGGGTTGTAGTGAAAAACAACTATGTACATGACGTGAACGGCTACATGCAGGGCGGAGCACAGAAGGGTTCAGGAGGCCTGATCGCCCTTGTTACCGGAGATGCGGTTGAATCAAAATATACGGATCTAACCATTGTGGGCAATAAAGTGGAGAATGTCTGCCACGAAGCAATTTACATGGAAAGCTCCTGGGCGTCCAGAGTGTTGGTTGGCGGCAGCGGAGCACAGGATGCAGGAAAAGGAAAATGGGTAGGATGGCCCAATGTATATGTTGCAGAGAATTATGTCTATGATGTAGCTGGTGACGGTATTGTCCTTATTAACGCAGACGGCGGTATTGCAGAGAAGAACCTTGTGGTAAAAAGCTCCAGCGAGGACTGGGACTACAGCAGAAACCCTGCCCATGCGGCAATCTGGATGTGGGACTGCAATAATGTGACTATGCAGTACAATGAGGCAGCCCATACGGAGAGCTATCAGGATGGTATGGCTTTTGACTTTGACTACGGCAACCAGAACGTAATGTACCAGTACAATTACAGCCATGACAACAAAGGCGGATTCTGGATGGCATGTCCGGGACCATATTATACAGTAAATGCAGTTGCCAGATACAATATCAGTGTCAATGACGGCCTGTTTGACGGCGCGCGCATTATGCGTATCGGCGAGCGGGGAAGTATTGGGCATCAGGTTTACAACAATACTATCTACTGGGATCATGATTATAAAGTCAACGCTGTAGAGCAGGCAACCTGGGGAACCCCTCCTTCCAGCGGTACAGACATTTACAATAACATTATCTATGGAAACAGCGATACCTTTGTGAATAATGAAGGCATAACATACAGCAACAACTGTATATACGGCACCATTGCCGATATTTATCCAAAGGATGAGGACGCGGGTGTTATCATCGCTGATCCTCAGTTTGAAAATCCTGAAAACTATACAGACGGCAGTTTCTCCGACGGAACTGTAACTCTGGGAAGTGCGGAAGGATTTAAGCTGAAATCCACATCACCCTGTATTGATGCAGGTATTGACTATATGGATCCGCCACAAGAGTCCTTAAAAGCAGTGGAAAGCGAATTAGTTAAGACACAGATCACCATAGAAAATAAGGACTATGCCGGAAACCCTGCACCTCACACAGAAGGAACGGGAGCAGCACTGGTAGATATGGGGGCATTTGAGTATCAGGGTGAGAGTACAGCCCAGAGACCTGAGGTGGACAAGTCCTATCTGAAAGCGCTGATAACTATGGCAGAGGGATATGATGAAGATGCATTTGACGCTGCCGCATTTGCAGAAATGCAGAAAGTGCTGTCAGCAGCCAAAACAGCCATGAACCGCCCTCTCGTCACACAGGAGATGATCGACAGTTATGTTGGAAGTCTGGAGAAGGCAGTGCAGGCATTGGTGAAAAAGGAGGATATCAAGGAAAATACGGCTGAGACCGCAGACAACGTTCTGGAATCTTATAACTCGGAAAATAAAAACGCGGATTTTGAGGCCGGAAGCCCAGGAGACTGGGGAAACTGGCAGAGTATAGTATCGGTGGTAAAAGGTGATGCACACAGCGGTGAATACAGCCTGAAAGTAGACCAAAAAAGTGTCGGAAATACTGCCTATTCAGAGCTGGGAGGAATACCTGTAACACCAAATACAGATTATATCCTTGAAGCATGGATCAAGTGCAGTGCATCAGATACCGGGAAAGTTGCTGTAGAGGCCAAACATCATAACAACGTCACCGGCAAAGGCGACATTAAGCTTGGAAACGCCCATCCTGAGTCCGAGACAAGGGGGGGAGAGTGGAGAAAAGCACGTTTGGCATTTACAACACAGGGTTACGATAAGATAAGTATCAGCATTAACAGTGACCTGGCATCTGTTCAGTTGGATGATGTAAGTCTGTATGAGAGATATACCATAACAAAAGAAAATCTGGATACATCAGCAGTGGATAAGGCCCTGGGGCTGGTGCCGGAGGAAGAAGGAACGGCCTATACAGAAGAATCCTGGAAAAGCTATCAGGACGCGGTGCTGGCAGCTAAACTGGAAAAAGTAAATGCAGAAGCTACACAGCAGTCCTTAAACAAAGCAGCCGAAGTTCTTGAGGCGGCATTCCATGCTCTGGAAAAGAAAGCAGATGTTCCTGTCTTGGATAAAAAGGCTCTGCAGGAATTATATGATGCCCATAAGGATGATAAGCAGGGGAACTTTACAGATGAATCCTGGAAAGCGTTCAGGGATGCGCTGGCATATGCCAAGGAGGTTCTGGACAACGGAACCGATCAGGCGAAAGTAAATGAGGCAAAGACAATGCTCGAGGAGGCGCTTAAGGACCTTAAGGAAAACCCGGAGGAAAAGACAGACAAGAGTGCCCTGGAAAAACTGTATAATGCCCATAAAGATGACAAACAGGGCAATTATACAGATGAGAGCTGGAAGGCATTTACAAAGGCCAGAGAGAATGCGAAAAAGGTATTAAACGATGACGCCGCATCCCAGGAAGACATCAATAAAGCTGTATCCGCTCTTAACAGCGCCCTGTCAAATCTGAAGGAGAAGACAGATGAGGAAGATAAGGCGGATAAGAGTGAACTTCAAAAGCTTTATGACAAGCATAAAAATGATAAGCAGGGCAGCTATACAGATGCCAGTTGGAAGCAGTTCCAAAGTGCTATGGAAACAGCCAAAGTTGTACTGGATAATGAGGATGCGTCACAGGCAGATGTAGACAAGGCTGTGGATTCTCTGGAAAAAGCAGTGAAGAATCTGAAGAAAAAGGCAACTGGCACTTCTACACCTAAGAAGAATACCGGTTTATCCGGCACGAAGACAGCCAAAGGTGCCAAGACAGGAGATGAAACACCTCTTGCACTGCTCATGGGTCTTCTGGTATTATCAGGAGGAACAGCAGCAGCTATTGGAAAGAAACGTAAATACGGGAAATAAAAGAAGTATGGGAGCTGTCTTGGCAGCTCCCATTTTCAGGAGTGACGGATGCGGAAAAAATATATTGTAAATATTGTTTTTGGAATTGTGCTCCTGCTTTTGGCAGGGTTGATTTTTTATCTCAGGTTACGAAAACCGGAGGAACTGCGCACAGTGATGGAGATCAACGGACAGGAGGTTGCAAAGGAGGAGTATCAGATTGTAATAAAGCGGTACCAGGCTCAGGTAAAGAGTCAATATTCCACGGAAGAGGCCAATCAAAAGGATTTCTGGACAACAGAGAAAGACGGCAGGACGCCTCTTGCGGTTATTATGAGCCTGGCAGAAGAGGATTTAATACAAAAGAAGACGGCTGCGTCCATGGCAAAGGAAAAGGGAATAGATGCGGACATGGACTATACCTCTATAAAAGCCTCCCTGGAGAAGGAAAATACCTCCCGCTCAGGAAAAGAAGATTCAGGTAATGTGATGTATGGCCTTTCTTCCTATACAGAAGGTGATTATTATCAGTATGTATACACTGAACTGGAAGCGCAGTTGATGGAAGTGCTGAAAAAAGAGCAGGATATTACCCGGGAGGAATTAGAGGCTGCCTATCAGGAAAGCAGGGATGCTTACAGTTATGAGACGGGTGTGACCATGCTTATAGCTGAGACAAAATCTGAGAATGCTGCGCTTCTTCAGGACGCGGTGAAAGCGATGGAAGAAGGGAAGAGCAGGGAGGAACTCACAGAGGTTTTCCCGGATATAAGCTTTTACGAACTGGAAATGAACACTCTTGACACACAGGAGGGAAAGAGTGGTGTCTACAGTATACGTTGGATCCTGGCCTCTGCCATGCGGGAGGGTGAAATAAGCCAGCTCTTCACCGCAGGGCAAAACAGCCTGGTCATGAAGTGCCTTAAAAGGGAGGATGATGGAGTTCTGCCCTTTGACCGGATAGAAGGCACCTTAAAGAGCCAAATGCAGACAAAAAAGGCATCAAGTGTTATAGAAAATGAGGTAAAGAAAGCAGAGGTAAAAGAAAAAAGAAGCAGGCTGGAGGCAGCGGCAAAGGAAATTCTTTTACAGCAGCAGGACGAGTAAGAGTCCCGGAATGGCTTCTGAGAGAGGCTGTTCCGGGGCTTTTCTCTTCTGCCCAGTAACAAATATTTAAGATGGATTTTACTTGCTCTTGAAGACGGATCTTCCCGGTACGCTGTATACTTGTGCTGTAATAAAAAATCATAATTGATCCCAAGGAGGAAACATGATGAGAAAAAGAATTACAGCAGCCATTTTAACAGCAGCTATGTGCATGTCCATGCCTTTGACTGCCTTTGCGGCAGAAGATACTGTGTCCCAGGACCAGGAGATCAGCGCGGTGCTGACAGCAGATCCTTCCTACACTGTGACGATCCCGGCCTCTGTATCCATGGGGAATGAAGGCACCACAGTGGATGTAACAGCAGAAAACGTAGAAAACATTCCTGAAGGCAGGAAAATTTCTGTGACTATTGCGGGTACAAGTGCTTACAGGAATCAGATGGTGCTGGAGGGCGATACATCACCGAATACATCTATCCGCTATCAGATTATCTCCGAAGCAGGGGAGACCATTGAGACCACAGGGGATAAGGATCAGGCAAACGGAAGAGAAGTTGTGGCATTTACCGGAAATGAGACAAAGCAATATACGATCAAGCCTGTGATCGCAGGAAGATTTGAATACGGTGTCGCTTATACGGGAAGTATCACTTTCGGAATCCAGCTTGCAGACAACTAGCATGCAGCACCTGTTATATGTGGCAGGAAAGGAGCTGACATGATGGGAAAAGGAAAACGGATGATGGTTCTGGCACTTTCTGTTCTGCTGGTGTGCACACCCGTCTGCGTATATGCGTCCTCCAGCAGCCTTCATCTATACATGGAGAAGGATAAGACGGCTGACACGGCAGACACTGTAAAAAAGAGCACGGCGAAAAGCAGGACAGGCATAACCTCGGGCACTGCAGCCAAGACAGGAGATGACAGCCGGACAGCAGGTCTGCTGGCTGTGTGTCTGACGGCGGGATGCGTCATATACCTTGCGGCCCGGCAAAAGAAAAGTGAGCAGGATCTGCAGAAAAATGAGTAGATAAAAAGGGTGAGAAATATGCAGAGTAGAAATATAAAGAAAGCGGCTTTTATTGTGCTGGGGATCGTTCTGGCTGTGAGCCTTGTGGTGTCCGTGGTTCTGTTTGGCAGAAAGACAGCCCAGGGTAAGGATACCGGACGGGGACTGGTGGTTTCCTCAGACGCGTCCGACTGGGACAAGGATCTGGAGGATAAGTCAGGCGATACGCCGGGGATCAAAATACCCGGATATGGAGAGCTGACAATAGACCGGAATGCGGAAAAGTTTCAGATGAGCCTGGTAAATCCTGAAGGCAATCCCTGCTACTTTAAGTACACCCTGGAGATTCCGGAGACATCAGAGGTTTTGTACAACTCTGATTTAATAGAGCCCGGCAAGGCCATAACAGAGTTTGCGGTGGAGAACCTGCCGGAGCAGGGCGATTATGACCTCTATATAAATATAAGTACATATTCCTTAGATGAGGATTTGGAATCCATGAACGGCGCCCAGGTGAAGACTATTCTGCATGTTGTATAAGATGTGAAAAAGAGGAGGATAATGTCATGATAAAAGGCAGAAAGATAATGACGGCAATTTTGACAGCGGCGGTGTGTGCTGCGTTTCCAATGGCAGCCCAGGCTGACAGTTCATCAGTGACAAATCTTACATTATTTGAATCTGCGGAACCGGCATACACTGTCACAGTACCGGAGAACATTGAGGTTGCCGTACAGGGAAATACGGATGTGGCGGTAAAGGCTGAGGCTGTCAAAAATCTGCCCCAGGACAAAAAAATATCCGTAACGCTGGCAAAAGGCAGCGGTGTGTTTGGAAGGCTTTACCTGACCGCAGAAAATCCTGAGAACCCGGAGGGTAAACAGCTTACCCTTACCCTGTATGTGACAGGTACAGATGGAGAGCCTAAAATGGGAGCATTGGAAAATCAGATCAAGGGTATGGAGCTGGCTGCGTTCACGGAAGACGGCAGCCAGAACTATCAGCTCTCTGTTGCTCCAAGCCTGACACCGGTAAAAGGAGCGCAGTACAGCGGCTACCTTGTGTACGGCATTGAAATGACAGATAAATAAAATTTATTAAAAAAGTGCTTGACATTACTTGTCCTGCATGGTATTTTAATACAGGAATAGCTGCCGAAGACAGCAGGTGCCGTGAGGCATAAGGACAAAACGCCTGCCGAGGAAAGATTCATTCTTGCAATTATTAGGATTGATGAAGCCTCTCTGTCTATGCAGAGAGGTTTTTTTCGTACTAATCGTTGAAGTACCTTTCGATATATGAGCAGCGCAGCCTAAAAAAATAAGGAGGTGCACTAATTCATGGCAAAAGTAGAACTCAAAAAACCGGTCGTAGACGAGATTGCCAGCAGTATTAAAGATGCCGCATCTGTAGTGTTAGTAAGCTACAAAGGTATCACTGTTGAGCAGGATACAAAAATGCGTAAGGAATTAAGAGAAGCTGGTGTTACTTACAAAGTATACAAAAACACAATGATGAACTTTGCTTTCAAAGGAACTCCTTGTGAAGAATTATGCCAGCATTTAGAGGGAACAAACGCTTTAGCAGTATGTATGGAAGACGCAACTGCTCCGGCAAGAATCCTTGCAAAATATGCAAAGGAAGTTCCGACTCTGGAATTGGTAGCAGGTGTTGTTGAAGACGCTTACTACGACAAGGCAGGAATCGAGGCACTTTCCAAAGTTCCTTCAAGAGAAGAACTGCTTGGAAAACTGCTTGGAAGTATCCAGTCTCCTATCACAAACTTCGCTCGTGTGCTTAACCAGATCGCCGAACAGCAGGGCGGTGCAGCAGCAGAGTAAGTCAATACGCTGACAAAGTCAGACGTACTATCAAATGAAAAATAAAACAAAAAATTGGAGGTAAATAAAAATGGCAAAATTAACAACAGCTGAGTTTATTGAAGCTATCAAAGAGTTATCTGTATTAGAATTAAATGAATTAGTAAAAGCTTGCGAAGAAGAATTCGGTGTATCCGCAGCAGCAGGCGTTGTAGTTGCAGCAGCAGGTGATGGTGCAGCGGCAGCAGAAGAGAAAGATGAGTTTGATGTAGAGCTGACAGAAGTTGGTCCTAACAAAGTTAAAGTTATCAAAGTTGTTCGTGAAGTTACCGGCTTAGGCTTAAAAGAAGCTAAAGAAGTTGTAGACGGTGCTCCGAAAGTCCTGAAAGAGGCTGCTTCCAAAGCTGAGGCTGAGGAGATCAAGACTAAACTTGAAGGCGAAGGCGCTAAAGTTACACTTAAGTAATTTTGCTTATATAGAACCCCGAGAATGCCTGCATTTCAGGCATTTCCGGGGTTTTCTTTTTGTCTTGGCTGCATTTTGACTGCAAGAGTTTGTAATAATCATCGAGGTTATTTATTTTGATATCATTATAGCCAAAATGAGTATAGACGTTTAATGTAGTTTTTGCATCTGCATGACCTAGAAGATATTGGGCTGTTTTAATATCCATTCCAGCTTTGACCAGGTCGGACGGTTGATATGACCGATGACAAGAACGTTACCTGGTCTTCCAGTGATAAAAATGTTGTAAGAGTAACCGGTACGGGCGTGGATAAAGAAACTGCATTAGTTGTAGCCGAAGGCCATTCAAGTTTACCCAATATTATGCTGCTGTATATGTCCAGCGTGCCCGAGACAGAACAGCCAGAACAGGAAGAAATGATAAAAAGCCAGTAAAAAGGTTATAAGAAAAAGGCATTAGAGAGGATAGAGGGCGCTGAAAAAGTCCGAATCGAGGTAAATAAAAAGAGTACTGTAAATCTTGAAATTTCAAGCATTTATAGTGCTTTTTGGTATAATAAAATCATTAATCACAGGCGGTAATATTTTATGTTAGAACAACAGAAAAGATTTGTTGTAAGTCCATACATGGAAATCTATGACCTTGTAGTCCAAAAAGATAATCTCCTCCAAAAAATCAATCAACTGATTGACTTTGTGTATGAAAATCTACCAGGTAGACGGATCATGAAAGGATCATTCCCGACAAAAAACACTGACATGGAACATCTGGCGTTGTCAAATGATAAGGACGCTAAGACAGGGCATAAAACGGCTGACAGTTCTTTTTTTGGATACAAAACGCATATTGCCATGACGGAAGAACGGATCATAACGTCGGCAGCCATTACAACTGATGAAAAGAATGATGGGAAAGAGTTGGAAGTCCTTTATAATAAGAGCAGGGAAAATGGCATTAAGATAGAGACTATCATTGGAGATGCGGCATATTCAGAAAAGGGAAATGTAGAACTGGCCGAAAAAGAAAGGGTCAATCTCGTAGCAAGATTAAATCCAAGTATAACTCAGGGGAGGCGGAGAAAGGAAGATGAATTTCAATTCAATAAAGATGCAGGGATGTACGTTTGCAGGGCGGGTCATATGGCGGTCCGCAATGCCCGGCAGGGGAAACGGAACATAGGTTAAAATCAGGTAGAGTGCTATTACTTTGATGTAGAAAAGTGCAAAAGGCATGAAAATGCAGGGAGCGATGGCAATATTTACTGTTAATCTAAAGCGGATATTAAAGTTAATGGAAGAGAAATAGAGATGAAAAGGAATAAAACCATAGCAAAAAGGGTTCAAAAATCAGGATTGTTGATTTTTGAACCCTTCTTTTAATTGCATATTTATGTTTTTCACCTCGAGAGGATTCAGTGCCTTTTTTCGTGCAACGGAGGAGCCGATGGCACTTACAAAGCTGATGCATATGAAGCAGACCGGAAGCCGGAAACCATCGCGGCATTTGAAGAATGGCATGAATACATCATGAAGGAGAACAAGACCGAAGGCGGACAATGGTCCGGGGGAGAATGCGGGGAGCACACCTAGGGAGGAAATGCCGACTCTCCCTATTTATCACAAATCTGCTCTTTTTAGTTGTAATATGAACAACCCCAATTATTCAAGACCATTGTAACAATCTTGATAAAGTGCAATTCCTTTTTCTGCATTCATATTAGCAGGAGAAACTTTAGTTGCAAACGCATTTAAAGAAATTTCAGACCAGATTTTTACCGATGCTTCATATTCCTCCTTATCAATTCCCATATCTTTAAAACTCAATGGTAGTTTCAATTCTTCCATAAATTTGAATAAATGGTTTTGTAAACATTTTGTTAGTTCTTCTTCGGAACCAGAATAGCCCAATCTCTTTGCTATTGTTGCAAAAGATGGATGGGTTCCAACGTATTTCATAGTGTATGGGAGCATAAGTCCACATATATTCCCGTGTGCAATAGAGAATGCGGGTCCTGGATGATCATAGGAATGAGCGATTCCTGTACAAGAATTTGTGATTGCAGTACCTGCCAATGCAGAGGCAATGTGCAATTTTTCTTTTGCTAATTTTTTAATTTCAATATCAATATCTGATTGTACTGCTACAGGAAGTGATTCTAGAATATCTTGAGCAGCTCCAATGGCAATCGCTCGTGTTAAAACAGAACTATTATTAGCTGTGCTTGCTTCTATTGCATGTGTTAATGCATCTAATCCAGTAGCGATTGTAAGTGAGCTAGGTAAAGAGTCTGTAGTATCAGCATCCAAAATAGCATAGTGAGGGATAATGTTATTGTCTATTAATAATTTCTTTGTTTTAGAAATTTTGTCAATGAAAACAGCGCAAGAAGTAGTTTCTGAACCAGTTCCACTTGTTGTAGGAACAGATACATGTAAGGCTTTTTTCCCTAGACGTGGTAGCGAATAAGGAATTGTTGCATCATCAAAACTTAATTCTGGATTTTCGTAGAATAGATGAATGGCCTTGGCAGTATCAAGTACACTGCCACCTCCAATTGCTAAAATCAAATCTGGCTGAAATTCTTCCACTTCCTCCATACATTCAAAGATATCTTCAATAAAAGGTTCGTTTCTGATTTGAGCCAAATATTTCACCTGTGCCCCGATTTCAAGAGCAAGCTGTTCTATTGTATTTTTTAATTGATCATTTAGACTGCGCCCACCTCTGATAATTCCAATTCTTTTTCTTCCTAGAGTAGAAAAAAAAGATATGGAACCTCTGCCGGTAATATATGTGGGCATATGTAATTGATTGTAATTCATTAATAACACATCCTTTCTAATACATTAACTATAAATAAAAGGTAACATTTATATATTTTGAGGTCAATTGTGATAATCAATAAAAAAGATATCAAAAATTGTGCAATATTACAAATGTAATTGTATAGATACAAATGTATTGGTTGTTTTAAGAAAAAATGCATTATTGGAATTGTATAATATAAACAAAATTAGAATAAATATTGAAATAGTATTGACATAACGCATAACATAGACTAAAATGTGCATTAATTACAAAAGACACATTATAATTACAAATGTAACACACAGAAAATAGGAGGAAGAAAAGATGAATACTACAGCAAGAATGAATCACATTATTCAACCAGATGGAAAGACTTTTATTTTAGCAATGGATCATGCGGCAAACTTCAATATATTACCTGCATTAAAAGATCCAAAGAAATTAGTAAAGGATATTGCAGCTGCAGGAGCAGATGCATTTTTATCAACAGTAGGTATGGCAGAATTTTTGACTGATTCTTTTTTGGGAAAAGGAATTATTGTAAGAATTGATGGTGGAGTTTCTTTCTTAGGAGATAAATCAAAACCAATGCAAATTACGGTGAAGGCTGAAGATATAGCAAGAATGGGAGCAGACGCAGTTATCACAATGAGTTTTCCAGGTTCAAAATTTGAAAATGATGTTCTAAGTAATTTAACAAGAGTTGCAATGGATTGCCACAAATGGGGTATTCCAGTATTAGCAGAGGCACTTCCAAGAGGTTTTGAACCAGCAGAAGATTCAAGAACACCTGAAAATTTAACGTTCGCTTGTCGTCAAAGTGTTGAATTAGGGGCAGATTTTGTAAAGACAAACTATACAGGAGATCAAGAATCATTTGCTAAATTATGTAAAACTACATACAAGCCAGTTGTAATTTTAGGTGGAGCTAAAAAAGTTCCTGTTGAACAACTATTACAAGAAATCAAAGATGCTATAGAAGTTGGTGGAGCTGGTGTTGCAATGGGTAGAAATATTTGGGGACATGAAGATCCAGTACGATATACAGCAGCAATTGCAAGACTTATCCATGAAAATTGCAGTGTAGAAGCAGCAATGAAAGAAATGAATGTAAAGGTAGTATTATAGGACAGATCAAACGCAGAAGATAGAGACTGGAGGAGTTAATATGAGTACTTATAAAGTTGGAGTAATTGAAGATGTTAATAAAGTTGTTTTCTTTGATGCGGAAAAAAGAGAACCTGGTGATAAACAAGTGTTAGTGAAAGTGGATTCATGTGCAATATGCACTTTGGAACAAAGAGTATATTCTGGAGTAATGAATAAATATCCATTTGCTGGCGGTCATGAAGCGGCTGGTACAGTTGAGGCTATTGGGAAAAAAGTAAAAGGCGTTAAAGTGGGAGACAAGGTTGCGGTGCGTTTACTTAACTCATGTGGCGAATGTTATTATTGCAGAAATGGTCATGAAAATCAATGTACAACATCTTTCATTGCAGAAACACAGGAATGTGCATTTGGACCGGGTGGTTTTTCAGAGTATATGATGATGAATGCTGCTGATGTATATAAAATGGCGGATGATATCGATTTGACACATGCAGCATTGACAGAACCATTGGCTTGTTGTGTACATAGCATCGAAAACGGAAAGATTGATCTTGGAGATGATGTTGTCGTTATTGGTATTGGAATTATGGGTGCGCTTCATATCCAACTGGCAAAATTAAAGGGAGCAAGAGTAATTGCTTGTGAACTTGATGAAAAACGTTTAGAAGTTGCTAAAAAAATGGGAGCGGATGTATTAATTAATTCAGGTAAGGTTGATGCAGTAGAAGAAGTTAAGAGACTAACTGATGGAAGAGGAGCAGATGTCGTTTTCTGTACAGTTCCATCTTCAGCGTTAGCAAAACAATCAGTTGATATGACAGGTAAATTGGGAAGAACAGTGTTCTACACATCTTTCCATCCAGATAATCCAATTGAAATTAGTCCAAATAAGGTACATTCATCTGAACAGATAATTACGGGAACAGTAAATCCTATGAAAAAAGATTTCTTGATTGCAACGAGATTATTGTCAAGTAAATTAATTGATGTTTGTGAATTAATTTCTGAGTGTGTTCCACTTTCCAAATTAGATTTAGCTATGGAAAAAGCACTTAAACCAGATACGTATAGAATTGTGGTTCGACCATAAAACACATTTAGAACTTTAGTGCGCTAAAGAGAAAGGAGAAAGTAGTGTGAATGTTTTAATAGGACATTCACACTGACAGAAAATAGTATGGGAAATAATAATGAAGGTGGCTCTCTAAATTTATTGGCAGCGGTTGCGATGATTGCAGGAGGAATGATTGGTAGTGCTATTTTCTCACTTTCTGGACTTACGATGTTTACAGCTGGGCCAGCAGCTATTGTTACGTGGATTATTGCAGCATTAATTATGTTGTGTTATGGGCTTGTGTGTGCAGAGTTAGCAACTCGTTTTCCAGAATCAGGTGGTGTTTTTGTTTTCCCAACAAAAGCGTTGGGAAAAACAGAAAAGGAAGGAAGATTTTGGGGATGGATTTCTGTATGGGGATATTTTAATGCAAATATAGTAGCTGTAGCTTTTGCAGCTATTTATGTTGGTACATATCTTAGTGTTGGCTTTCCAATTTTTGATGGAATGCAAGTTCCGTTAGCAGTAGGATCCGTTGTTCTTGTATATTTAATGAATATTATGAAAATGTCATCATTAGGTAAACTAAACAACGTTTTGGTTGCTGGGATTGTGATTACAATGCTAATTTATATAATTACATCAGTAGTCACAGGTGCTTTTGATACGTCAAGTTGGGTTCCATTTTTTTCACAAGGTGCCGGCGGAACAACTGGTTTCTTGTCGGCAGTACCAATTGCTATGACAGGTTATGGATCTATTGTTGCTGTATCTTTTATGGTACAAGAAGTTAAGAATCCAAATAAAAATGTTCCTAGAGCTGTATTGATTGCGCTTGCGATTGTTTGCCTGTTATATGTAGGTATGGTAGCTGCTACTTTAGGTATGCTTACAGTAAGATATTTGACAGAAAACCCTGGTATGCGTTTCATTCCAATGTATGCTGCAGCATTTACAAAGTTATCAGCGATTCCTTGGATGTCGAAGGTAATTTCAATATCTGCACTTTTGGCTCTTATTACAACGATGTTAGTTGTTATGTCTTTAACGGCTAGAGCAATGAAAGCAGTGAGTGATACAAAATTATTACCAGAAGCATTCGGAAAAATGAATGGAAATGGAATTCCGATTTTTGCAACTACGGTTGTTGCTGTTTCGGCAGGCATTATTTCATGTTTTCCGGATTTTACTGAAATATTGGTTAGCCTTGGTGCATTATTTGCAGTTGTTGTTACTATTATGACAAATATTTCTCTTATTGCGGCAAGAAAGAAGTTCGCATTACCAGAAGGTGCATTTCAAGCGCCATTGGGAGCTACATTACCATGGATTTCGTTAATTTTAACCCTTGTATGTAATATTTCTTCAGTATTATCAGGCAATGTACAAGTATATGCATTTACAATTGTTTGGTATGTAATAGGAATAATCTATTATAAAATCAGAGTCAATAAAATTGACAATTAGTAATATTTGTCGGAGGTAGTCATGGAAAGATATAAAGAACCTGTTCAGATGGAAAATACTTGCGTTGCTTATGGTTGCTTTGATTCTATTCATAAAGGACATTTAGCAATAGCAAAAAAATTAGTTGAAATTGCCAAAGAAAAAAAAATAAATTCTGTGATTGTAAGTATTCCTAAAGATGGCGATGTATTTACTACAGAAGAAGAAAAAGAATATCTATTAAAAGACACAGGCGTAGAGGCGTTAGTTACATGTAATGATTTAGTGGAAAACGTGTTAGAAGAGACTGTGATAAAACAACTTGGTGCAAAGGTAGTTGTGACCGGAGAACATTCATCAGAATTGAGCAATATTAAGTCTATTGCTAAAAAATATAATATCGAAGTGGTAATTGTGGATTCTGAAAAATATGAAGATAAAGTCATTTCGATGAACATGATACAAGAAGCATTTGATGATTGTGATTATGTAAAAATGTCGCAATTATTGGGACATCCATATATTATGTTGGGAGAAGTAGTTCATGGAAAGGCCTTAGGAAGAACAGTTGGTATGCCTACGGCTAACTTGCAAGTTTCAGATCAAAAAGTAAAACCATTAAGTGGGGTGTACTGTACACGAGTGGTTTTGGAGAATGAAATGTTCAAAGCAATGACAAACATTGGAAAAAGACCATCTGTTGATACTTATGATTATAAAACAATAGAAGCATTTATTTTAGATTTTGCCAGAGATATATATGGAAAAAAATTGGTTCTTGAAGTACATAAGTTTGTACGAGGTGTAATTAAGTTTAATAATTTAGATGAAGTACAGGCACAAGTTCAGAAAGATATTCAAGAAGTACGTGACTTTTTATAAAAAAGTAGTCAAATTAAATTGAAAGATTAGATACTGATCGGCTAGAGTTTTTATTTTATAGATAAGCTTTCTTCTCGGTAGACAAGTGAAATAAGAGTAACTTGTTGTTGGGGAGAGAGCTTATTTTATATGTTAATTTTATACGCATAGATTTATTTTAGCTTCTAAATATTAATTAAATACCAATTGATAAAAATGTGACAATATAGTAGAATTAAAGTAAATAAATCCTTGAGGAGCTGATGAATATTGGTATATGGTGAATTATCAGAAGATTTAATTAATGAATATCGTAGGGTTGCATATTATTATTACAGAATTGGCTTGACACAAGAGGAAATTGCTAAAAGGATGAATATGTCAAGGCAAAGAGTAAATCGAATTGTATCATCTTGTATTAAATTGGGGATTGTGAAGATTACAATTGATGGAATGGAAAATTGTTATCTTGAATTAGAAAATCAGCTTGAGAAAAAATTTCATCTAAAAGAAGTTTGTATTATCGAGAATGAGAATCCAGACGATTTGTATGATAATCTTGGAGCAGAAGCTGCTCAATGTTTGATGCGACATGTAAAAAATAATAGTATTATAGGCATTGCTAGAGGACGTGCGGTGTCATCATTGATAGAAAATTTGCCCATAGTACAAAACAAAGAAAATATAACAGTTACGCAGTTAATTGGGAATATAAAAGAAGATAATTCACAATTAGGTGTGGACAATATGGTATATGAATTGGCTTCAAAATTACATGCGCATGAGGAGCATTTGTATGCACCTATTATTGTTGGAACAGCAGAATTAAAGAACGCCTTTATGGAAGATAAAGTATGTAAAAATACCTATTCAATTATAAAGAATAGTGATATTGCAATAGTTGGAATTGGCGCAGCTAAGAAACAGTGGAAGTATTTAATGTCATTATATAGTCAAGAGGACGTGCGACAAAGAAGATGGGCTAAAAAAGTGGTAGGAGAAGTATGTACATATTTTTATGATGAAAATGGAAATGAAGTAGAACCTCCATTTCGTGATCGTATTATTACTGTTTCACATAATGATTACAAAAGCATCCCGATTCGTATTGGAGTGGCAGGAGGCGTTGAAAAATTAGATGCTATTAGAGGCGCTGTTTTAGGAGGATATATTAATGTTTTAGTTACAGATAAAAAAGTTGCAGAAAAATTATTAGAAAATTAGTTTGAAACAGAAAATGCAATCTTGAAATGCCGTATTGATTATAAGGTAGTGTAAAGAATTATGTGTCTTAGGTAGAAAACAGCTCCTTTTTGGTAAGAATTAGGATATGACAATTTTTATCGAAAGGAAGTATTTTTATGCCAGTTGCAAAGGAACAAATTCGACAGATCATTACTGAAAATAACATTAGCAGTGTCTCCGATGTCTACTCTCTGCTCAAAGACAGTTTTAAAAATATCCTGCAGGAACTTTTAGAAGCTGAGATGGATGCTGCACTCGGATATCCCAGAAATCAGAAAGGCGATATGGATGTCCCAAACAAGCGGAATGGGCATTTTAAAAAGACTCTTAAAAGCCAGTTTGGTGAATTCTAGGTTGACATCCCAGGAGATAGAAACAGTGAGTTTGAACCTAAATTCATTCCCAAGTCCCAGCGGGATGTTTCTGGTATTGAAGAGCAGGTGATCTCTCTGTATGGAAGAGAGATGTCCACCAGGGATATCCATGACTAGCTCAAAGATCTCTACGGAATCGAAATATCTGCGGAAATGGTCAGCCATATCACGGACCGGATCCTTCCAGAGCTTAAAGAATGGCAGGCGCGGCCTTTAAATCTCTCTATCCGTTTGTTTTTATGGACTGCATCCATTATAAGATTCGGGAAGAAGGCAGAATACTAAGCTGGGCAGCTTATGTCGTTCTGGGCGTGACAACAGATGGATACAAAGAGATTTTAAGTATCACTGTTGGGGCAAATGAAACGTCAAAGTTCTGGCTGGGCGTTCTTGATATTTAAAGAACTGGGGTGTGCAGGACGTCCTGTTTTTCAGTGTAGACGGGCTTCCTGGCTTTAAAGAGGCCATCCAGGGCGTGTATAATGCTCCGAATGAGATTGCCGCACTCTCAGAACTGGAAAACATAAAGGGCAAGTGGGGAAAAATATCCCTATGCGATTAGAAACTGGGAGAACAATTGGGAGGATGTCAGCTCATTCTTCCAGTTTTCCGGGGACATCGAGTGTATATGACCTTCCGGACATCTGCTGAAAACTTGAAAATCGGAGAAATAGAATCCCAGTTATCATTCCAGCGTTTCATGGAATTCGGATATTTTGGTGTCCATTTCTCTGTTACCCTCTCAAGGGCCGCCAGAGCTTTCTTTTCGTCTGGCGCCTGATAGATTGTCTTTAGATCCGTTGCAAAGGCCTTCCTGTCTTTATCCGGAACATATTTCAGGGTATTTCTTACTTGATGGACAATACAGCGTTGATATTCTGTTTTGGGGAAGGCAGCCGCGATGGCTTCTTTGATCCCGGCCAGCCCGTCGGCACAAAGGATCAGGATGTCTTTTACACCCCGGTTTTTTAATTCATTCAGAACAGAAAGCCAATATTTAGAGTTTTCATTATCTCCAACCTGAATGGTAAGGACTTCCTTTTTTCCTTCTGTATTGATCCCCAGGATCACATATGCCGCTAGTTTGCGGATCACTCCGTTATCCCGGACAGGATAGTGGATCGCATCGATAAAAAGGATCGGATATACTTCATCTAAGGGGCGGTTCTGCCAGTCTTCGATCTGAGGAAGGATCTTATCTGTTACATCAGAAATAAATCCCTCCGAAGTTTCAAAACCGTAAATATCTTCGATCGTTTCAGAGATATGTCTGGTGGTCATCCCTTTGGCGTACATGGAAATGATCTTCTGATCAATATCTGAACTATCTTTCTGACGTTTTTTTACGACCTGAGGCTGAAAAGTGGATTTGCGATCCTGAGGGACCTCGATCTCCATGGCGCCATAACGGCTGTTTATGCGTTTGCGTTTGTAGCCATTTCGGTGATCCTCGTTATCAGAGCGTTCAGATCTTTCATATCCCAGAAGATCATCCATTTCTGCTTCCATCATTTCTTTGATCGTTCCACCCAGAAGATCTTTCAGAGCATCCTGAATATCTTCAGCTGTCTAAATATCGTATTCTTCCAGAAACTGATGGATAATGTTACGTTTTCCTTCTGTCATTTGTACCCGATGTACAGGTTTCTTGTAAACGCCAAATAGCAAGTACCTTGACATTTTTAGGCGGCTGCTTTACAGCCACCTATATTTAAGCTTTACGGATTTCTGCTGGAAGTTTTTCTGACCATGGAAGAAGCTCTTCTATGAATGAACAATCGGTGTCATCCATGTGTTGTGGAATCTCTTCTAAGAGATACTGTACATAATCAAAGGGCTTTTCAGGCAGTGTAGCTTTTGTCTTTGTCGATACATTCATCTTGCCGTTCAGCCGCAACTTGGCAATTTCGTTGGCTTACGGCGTTGCCGGCATGCGTTTGTCCCTGTTATGGTTTCCCTTGCAGGTCAGCCGGTTGATGGTGGCATTTTATACCAATGCCTTCCTCTTGCTTGTAGAAGATTTGTTATGCGCCCCATATGTGCGCGCAATAGTGTCCTGTTGGCTCCATTCCGGGAATCACAGCGGTTTTACCATTCTTTTCTTGTATTTCCTCGATCCATGCCTTAAATGTAAGGAACCCTGCTTCTGTATTGCTGAAAACCAAAGGTTTTCTGGTAAACTCGAAATTTCTCCAATCAAATGCTCTCGCATAGTGCGTTTCGCTTCCGACATCAATACCAACAATCAAAGTTTTTTCAGTTATGGATGCAATTTTTGCGTTCTGTGTGTTATAATTCATTTCAAATACCTCTCTGTTCAATAAGATTTTTACTAACCGCTCAAAGTCAGTAATCTTATTTTACTCTGAGGTATTTTTTCTCAACCTTCTTTCTTGGAATTCCCTATATTTGAATTATACAGGAAGCTCCTTTCACCCCTCATCCCCCGTTGAAGGTGATGAGGGGTGATATAAAAGGACTAAAATGACAACGATAGGCAAACAAAAAATATACATCTCCACCTGCTGTCTTTTCTTTTCTGCTTTCAAAAGTAGATTTTCAGCTTTGAGTTTTTCAACCGCACTTAATTCATCCTTGGATTTATTGCGTCCGCATCTGTCTTTAAGGCCATCCAAACCTTATTTATTTTACTTACCCAAGAATAAACCTGCCCATATGAGCAGCGAAAATCTTTTGCCATGAGATAATCCCCAACCTTTCGTGAATCAGTTAATTCCTCATGACTATTATACTGCTTTACCCATTTTAAAACAGTACTTTCTGCATGAATGCTATACTTTACAGCAATAGCCTCAAATGATCCTCCGCCAAACCGATAGTCAGAAACAACTGTTTGCTTAAAGTCAGACGTGTATCAGCACAGGTTACTGTTATGACGCTCTAAGCTGACTCTCCATGAGCGATGAAAGCAGCGTTCCACCGTTTTACAGTACTTTCCAAAGAGTAGAACGATGCCCCTTCCTCATGCTCCTTCAATACCTTTAGTTTGAATTCCTTACTGTATTTCTTATTAGACATAAATATGCTCCTCATATGATAGTTTTCGGATATTTCCGTTATCCACCATATGGGTAGCATATCACTTTTTCACACTGTCCTTACTTTATACACTTTAAAATCCTTCCGCACATTTCTTTGCATCTGCACCTGACAGAATGCTTCATCACACGGAAAATCCCCCACATACCTGATTCAACATCCCAGGCAAAACTTCCTGAACGGTACAGATAATCGCCTGGGCAGGCAGCCCCGTCTTTCAGCTCCATATCAAACCGGTTTCCGACACTGATTCCCCCCTGAAGTGGAATCTCCCTGGACAGGGCATCGTTTGGCTGTTCTCTCCATAAATGTCCATGAACAGTCAACGACACATTTCTGGGTTTATCCGCAGGCATCATGGTCCGGAAAATCACGCGGTCACCTGAATATGCCTTCCATATGGGCGTTGCAGGGTCGTCATGAACCTTGCTGCTGAACACTTTCCATACCCGTGCATCCCTCAAAAGACGATTTGCAAACCGTTCGGACCGATAGTTGTAACCTTTTTCCCCCGTATCTTCCGGGGCGACCGGCTCCTCACTGTCCGCTGCTGCGGTCTGAATCAGATTTCCCTGTGCATCTAAAAGCCGGATTCCATTCTGAATAAACAACACATATTCCCTGAAGCTTTCCATTCCCGGTGCCGTTATCACCGCCTGTTCTGCAAATGGATTCTTCTTTTTCGTAAAGTTTTCATACCATTCTGCCCCTGCAGGTTCTACAATCACCGCTCCGAACAATCCATGATACCTGTGATTTCGCATATCTGCGAACGACTGCAAAATACAGGCTCCGTATTCCCGGTCTGCCTTCCAGAAATAGCGCTTGCTCTCGCCAATCCCAACGGTCTGCTCTTTGGGATTATAGCCCACATTGATTCCTGAATCGCAGACAGGGTCATATTGCAGAAACTGTGGATTCAGAGAAACCCTGTTCGACGGCTTATGCTTCAGATCAAGCGGTACTCTCGGATAATCAAAATAAGGCACCGGGCGGTTCGAGTCCCACACATTATGCAAAATAACCTCCAGCCAGTCTCCCACATTTGCACGCAGTATTAAAGGCTTTGGAGTATATTTTCCGGCCAATACAAGATCCACATCCTCCAAAGGGACAAAAATCAGTCCGTCCGGGTCATGGTCTCCATACCTGTTATAGACCAGCTCTGTCTGGACCGCCGCCACTTCATAGCGTCTAACCACATCATCCTTGCCCGGACAGGGCGGGAGCGGAAGAATCATATCTTTTCCTTTGCAGAGCGGTTTCAGGCATTCCTGATATTTATCATAAGCACGGATGATTCCCCAGAGGCCAAGCCATACATCATCGGTCCCGCCAAAATAATACAGATAATCCCCTGCCTGATACGGTTCTTTGATGTTTAAATTGAACGCCTCTGAAACTCCGATTGTCTGTGATGCTGCCAGTGGGGATCTGTCATCTGCCACTTCTTTTCTCCATGACATCCCGGTGACATTAAATACATGCTGTTCTTCATGCGCCCCATCTATCAGGCGGATCATCAGCTCATCTCCCGGATACGTTTCCAAAACAGGAGTTGCCGGATCTCCATGCACGAAGGAGCTGAAAATATAGGCTGGGTCACCATCCCTTTTCAGTCTCTCTCTCATTGGTTCCGCACGGTAATTGATGCCCATCACTCCCGGGTCATCATGAGAGCCAGGAACCTCCGGGGCATTGAGTGGTTTTCCGTCTTTATCAAACAGAAACGCGAAATCATGAACAAAAAGAGCAAACTCCCGGAATGATGAGCCGTCTCTCCTTCGGATTACCGCCTGCGTTCCAAAGCGCAGCTCTTCCCCGTTCTGTATATTGTGGAAGGTTGCACCTGCCTCCTCTATCACCAATGCACCAAATACACCATGCAGCTGATGTGCATTGGCAAACAAATGGTCATGGAAAAATACGGTCCGTAATTCTTCGTCTGCAAAGAATCGTTCCACTAATGTTTCGTATTTTCTTGCCCCCGCAATATTATTCCAGCCGTTTGCCGCCCCATCGGAAGTAATCGTATCAAATTTCACCAAATGCACATGGTGGCCTACAATATCCGTTCTGGTCTTGAGCTGAAATGCATTTCCCTCCAGAAATTCCGGCAGCAGGTTCGTTGTACGTAGTTCAATACAGTCTCCTGCATTGGCACGTATTACCAGCGGTTCTACCTGAATTTTCTGCGCTTCCACCTTACAGATATAGGATTCCAGACCGCCGTGGCGCTCCAGCTCTTCTTTTAAAACGAAAAAACGTCCTTCCGGGTCGTGCCAGCCATACTGATTGTATGTGAGTTTCGCCTGTACAAGCGCGATCTCAAATACTTTCACATTCTCACACGGTGTATCTATCGCAAGGCACTTTTTACAATCACTGCACTCTGCACAATCGCCGCATTTTTTATCCGCATTGCATTCGGCGCAATCGCCGCACTCTCTGTCCACGCCATCTTCTGCGCAATCCGCACATTCTTTATCTGCATCACATTCTATACAAACAGCACGTTTCTTATCATCTTCGCACTCTTTATAATTGTCACATTCCCCTGTCGTATGGCAGGGACAGGTATCCGTATACAATGCGCCCGGAGCTGCATTTTCCACAAAGTTCGCCTCTTCCAGTAGTGTCGGGCATACCACAACATTTCCCTCTGCATCCAATACTCCGCAGGGTGGCTGGCGCGGCAGCATCCCCACCTCTCCACAGATAAAATTAGGGTATCCCGGATGGCACTCATCTTTTTTCAGTGGCCGTTCCCGGTCTTTTAATGGCTGAAGCGCAGGAACAGGAGTCCCATCCGGCAGTTTCCCGCTCCCATCTTCCAGCCGGTCATGAATTCTCCATAAAGTCCACATACCTTCATGGAAATGCGGATACAAATGGCAATGAAAAATCACATCGCCAATTACCCGGTTTAGGCTTCCTGCCCCATACAAAATGTCCAGCGTATAGCATTCCTGCGGACTTATGGTAATCGAGTCAATAATCGTAGAAACCGGATTTTCCGGTTCCAGCCTCCACTGATGATTATGGAGGTGGAACACGTGTGTTTCCTTGATTCCTCCATGGATCAGACGGATTTTCGCCGGGTCTCCCACATATGCCCTGAGAATCGGAGGTGCCGGATCCCCGTATACCCAGGAGCTCATAGAGATTTCCTCTCCCGAATCTACCGGGTCATGGGTCAACGGCATCCGGTTTCTCATAGGTTCCGAGCGGTAGCTGATTGCCGTCGTGGACGCAGGCAGCCCCGTCCTGTGGTCTACCGGGGGATTTCCATCCTTATCCAGAATCTCCAGTTCATCATGAAAAAACACCGAGTATTCTCGAAAAGCCGGCTTTCCCGGCTGGTAAATGTCTGCCATCAATCCGCTTTCGATTTCTTCCCCCGTCTGTGGATGAAACCATTTTGCGCCAGGCGGCTCCACAATCACTGCACCAAAGAGTCCATGAATATTCGTTGCTTCTTCACTGCTTCTGGCATCTGCCATATCATGGAACAGAAAAACACCTTCTGCATTAGCATACCATGTGTATACAATTTCACGGCTTGTAGTGCTGTCCTGATTGAACCCTGTACTGGTACCATCGGAACTCGCCACATCATATGCCAGCCCCTGTACATGGATTGACAGCCTGCGGTTCAATGGATTGCGAAAACGTACTTTTACCGTATCGCCAAGATTCACGCGGAGCACCAGTGGCTGTACTTCCTCACAGGGCTGCGGCGGCATCTGATGGAATCTGCCGACAGCTTCTTCCTGTATTCTCTGCGAATCCATTTCCAGTACATACAGAAGTCCATCGGGGTCGTAATCCCCATATCGGTTATATACAATCGGAATCTGTATCACTTCTATTGTAAAATAGCGGGTCCTGTTTTGACAGGGATATTGGCACAGTTCCATTACTTATCGCCTCCCATCCTTTTTCAGAATCCGCAGATAATGATTTGCTTCCCGAAGTACATGGTCTGCCAGCAGAGGCAGAATAACGGAGCGTACACCGCAGCCTGTAATTCCTTCCGCGCCTGCCGCCTTAAAATTACGATACTGCTCCGTTGTTTCCAGGGTTTTTCTTGTCAGTCCATCCATCGTCTGGCAATCCTGTTTTCTCGCTTCTTCCAACAGACGGCAGTAATCCCCTGCAAAATCGTCCGCTGTTTTCATAAACTCACATTCCGTTGGATCAAGCAGCCCCCGGATAAACATCGCGTGCTCCATCATGATCTGGTTCCAGAACAGTTCTGCTTTTTTTAAATCCTTCGACGGCATACATCCCTTTTCTTCCATCTCAGTTATAATCTGACAATATAATTTTGCCTCCCGGAGAATATGCTCGATCAACAGCGGATAATTCGCTGTGTACAGGTTACAGACCGTGACCTCCTGCAATATTTTCTCTTTAAACGCAATCAATCCATTCAGCAGATACAGTACATTCTGATTCAGTCGGCGTACCTGCTGTATCATTCTTCTGTCCTGACATATTCCACAGCCTGCATGTAGTTTCTTTTCTGCCTGCGTAATCCGAATATCAATTGGAATCTTTGTCAGCCTTCTTGTCTGCTGCTCCGCAATTTCTGTAAATTCTGTGAACACTTCCCCTGAACATAGCACCTCTTCTCCTACCATTCCATCGGCAAGCCGGACTGCCTGCCCCAGCGCTTTTTCAAACTGTGCACGGAACCAGTCTGCTTTGTTTCTATATCCCGTTTCGCCTGCCGGGAATGCAACCAAAAGAAACAAAGCATGTTCTCTCATGATTCTACCAAAAAACAAATGGGTTTCCAATGATGTTGTTACATATTCTTCCATTTTCCCGCATACCTTATTATTTTATAGAATTTCTATATAATATATGCCGGCATCCAAAGTTTGGGGAGTTTTTTCCCAATTGTTTTCCTCCTCATTCTGAATTAACATTATTTTTCTAATTAGAAAATAAAAAAGCCTCAGAATACAATGTGTTTCTCACACACTATTGTCCAATGCTTTCCTAAAAAATGTAGTGACACACCGCTCTGGAAGAATTTATACCTCCAAACTTTGCTATACTAATAATACGATAATCGGCCATTATCATTCTGACAGAATCTCTGTCGTTTTCTTGTCCTTTTCTCCCTGAAAATACTTGTCCAGTACTTTCTGAAATACTTCACATCCCAGTTTTGCCAACGCAAATAACGTCATGGAAGATTTCGGTTTCAGGTTATCCTGCCAGCCTGTCACTTCGGTTGCATCATTAGACTCTACCTCCAGAAGTGCCTTAGATATTTCAATGAGATTGCTCCCAAGCGTATAATTTTGCATTTTAGCAACGGAAGCTGGCTTCTTTGTCGTTATCCACATGGCAACACCAATAGCCACACCTTAGGAAATAATACCTATGCCAGTTAATAGTAAAGTTATTTATTTTTTTATAATATCCTATTGCTCAATAAACTGAAAATTGTCAAATTACTTCACATTCAATTTTTAGACGATTGAGCATACGTGTAATCGCAAACATCAGAGTTTCATAATGCATATAATCAAGAATATTCTTATCTACTAAAGCAGACTTGCAGAAAAGTCCTCATCAGATTCCCAAAAACGCAGGGATAGTGGAAGGAAAGGAAACAAATCAAGTTCATAAGCCCCCCAGGCTGTCCTAAAACTTGATTTTTAGGCATAAAATTAGACCTTTTTTCATTTCTGTGCCATTGAAAACTGAATAAAATACACCGTTTTGAAGAAAGAGACTTATGCCTCCGTCATCAGTTCCATCATTTTTTCAAAACCAAGCAGATTTTTCGCCCGTTCCAGATTGCATCCCAGACAAAACAGCGCACCCCCCTGCCACTTTTCTAATGCCTTTCAGCAGGAAATAACCGACTCCCATTGCCCTCTTTATTGTTCCGAACGGATGCTCTGACAGGCACATTCTTTGTGCTGTCTTTTCTCAATCCGGCTTCAGAAAAAATTTTACAACCTTCACTTTTTTATAGTAATGCTTGCCGTTTTCTTCGCTCTTTTTCTGCTCTGATTCTTTTCCTTCCGCCTTCAACCAATCTCTGCATGGTTTTTCCTACTGGTCTTTTGTAAGACCTATTTCTTTCCAGCCGTTCTTTCCTTAATAACATTTGTTACAATTCGGACAATGCTTTCAGGCGTTTTTATTAGCATATCGGATGTTTCCATTCATATAACCATTCAGGATATAGGTGATATAGAAACTATTAATCATAGAAAAAAGGTAGAAAATTTGATATAATATGCTGTCAAATGCTTGCACATTTTTTAATTATCGCTTATACTATACATAGATAGGAACAACCGCCCACAAGGTGGGTTGACCTGTATATGGTAGAAAACCACCCTTCCAACGGCCAAGTTTTGGGGGTGGTTTTTTATGTATAGCTACTTACAAAACGTAAAAACGAATGTAAGGAACGCCAAAAGGAAAAGACCAAAGGTCATTAAATCCTTAAAATCAAAATATTTTTCGAGGGTATGAAGAAAAGTCTGTAAATAGGATTCTTCTATGATAAGACTTGGTGGAATGCTTAGAAATTAGGTATTCCACCTTTGTTTTATATATACCATCCAGAGGATGGCATGTCAATAACAGGCGGCTTTTCCGCCTGTTTTAACCAAACTGTTTTTTTATTCTGGAAGCCGTCCCTCATACATAATACTCAGTTCACCGTAGACCTGGCCCCAGTTCCGGATGGTGGTAGTCCACCTTTTTGTTGCTTAAAAGTGGCCAGATACAGGGCTTTCAGCAGCGCTGTATCGCTCGGAAATACGCTTCTCTGCTGGTTTAATTTCCGATATGTGGAATTCAGGGATTCTATGGCATTGGTCGTGCTATACCGATATCATGATAGCACAACAAATATCATAGAGGGGCTGAACCGGCAATATCGGAAAGTGACCAGGACAAAAAGTGTATCCCCAAGTGATGTTTCATTGGAAAAAATGCTGTATCTTGCAAGTGAAAATGTGATAAAAAAATGGACCCAGAGATACCGGAACTGGGATCAGGTGCTGAACCAGCTGATTGTTCTTTATGGAGAAAGACTCAGCCAGTATCTTTAAGAAAAAAGAGCCGGAACGGCAGCGCCCACGTTTTTAACAATCACTGCTAATGTCCTAATTGTAATGCAAAAAAATGGGAAAAACGTAAAATCAGTATAAATTTGGCAATACTATAATTAGAAAAGAAAATCGACACAGCAAAAAAACAGCTATCGACAAATATCTTATACATATCTAATGCTTATCAGGAAAATTTATTTTCCATAGAAACAGAATTTTTTACGCCCTCGTTTTGTCTAAGATGCAGGCTGAAATGAAATGCCAATGTTTTGGCGTATTTGGGATTCAAGTAGTTCCATTAATTCATGATTTCCTTCAAAATATAGTATTGCATCTTCCCGTCCCTGGCCGATAACAGAATCTTGATAATAATACCAAGAGCCGCTCTTTCTGATTATATTTTGAGCTTCTGCAAAGTCAAGGACTTCACCAGCGTGGCAGATCCCTTTTCCATAAAATATATCCATTTCTTATGCAGTGAGTTTTCTTAATGCTTGAGACATAAGCCGAGCTTGTAATCCTACATGACTATCACCTATTTCACCGTTAATTTCAGCTTTTGGAACTAATGCAGCTACAGAATCTATAACAATAAGGTCAACGGAACCAGAACGGACCATTACTTCTGTAATTTCTAAGGCCTGTTCTCCGTCGTCTGGTTGCGAAACATAAAGATAATTAATGTCTACACCAATGTTTTTGGCATAAGCAGGATCCAATGCATGTTCTGCATCAATAAATGCAGCAACGCCTCCATGTCTCTGGATTTCAGTAATAATATGTAATGCAACAGTAGTTTTACCACTGGATTCGGGCCCGTAAATTTCGATGATACGTCCTTGGGGAATCCCTCCAACACCTAAAGCAGTATCTATACTTAATGAGCCTGTAGAAATAGTTTTAATATCCATACCATTTGATTGTCCGAGCCTTTGGATAGCGCCTTTGCCATAATTTTTTCTATTTCTGTTACAGCGTTATCAAGAGCAGTTTGTTTTTTATCATCCATTTCTAGTACCTCCAAATCGAATGTATGTTCTTTATGTGAGTATACAAAACGTATGTTCGTTTGTCAAGGCGTCATATCTTGATAATTTATTTGAGAAACATTCTGTATTTAAATTCGAGTCAAGAAAAGTTTGCATGTACCCATGATATCATATTATTTATGTGTATAATAAAGGTAATTGTCAAGTTGTGAATGACTGCATAATGACTGTACAAAGAAATTAGAGAATACTATTTGGAAATAGATGAAGAAACGATAATTTATGTTTGTGTTTCTTCTTATATAAAAGGAATTAAACCTCTATAAAGTTCATGTGCTAGAATTAAAATACACTTAAATAATTTAAGCGTAAAAGGCATGCCTTATAAGAAAACTGCATAATGCAAGCCCCGGTATCTGTATGGTGCCGGGGCTTTTTGCGTACACAGAGTATGCTGTTTTTCCCCAAAATAGAGGGAGAATGTGGCCGGACACGGTATGTCCGGGGCTAAAATACGGTATTTCTCACTTCATGTCGTGTTAAATTACAGCGTTTCTGAACTATACTATTGTTGAAAGGAGGAGCAATGAAGTGGATCAGAAAAAGACAGGAAGTTTTTTTAAAGAACTTCGCAAAGAAAAAGGGTTGACCCAGGAGCAGTTGGCGGAGTATTTCCATGTTACCGGGAGGACTGTTTCACGATGGGAAACAGGCAGCAATATGCCGGATTTGGATATTCTCGTTGAGATGGCAGATTATTATGATGTGGATCTCAGGGAACTGCTGGATGGAGAAAGGAAGGATGAGAAGATGAATAAAGATTTAGAGGAAACCGTATTGAAGGTTGCGGATTACAGCAATGATGAGAAGATGAGGCTCATGAAAAAACTGCATATTTTTTCATGGATCGGTGTTGTGAGCTTTATCGTTTCTATTATATTGGAAGGAATGGGTTTGGCTGACAGGGGAATTACCGGCAATGCTGCGTCGCTCTGTGCGGGTATATCCTTCGGAATGCTTATAATAGCAGTGATCTATACAAGCAGATATATATCCAGGTTCAGGGAATCCAAGAAAAGATTTTTTCAACATAGATAAACTCCAGTCCGCATAACCTCATAAGGAAGGTACAGGATGCGGTGGGGATCCTCCGATATGGGAAGGGTTTCTTGTTAAATAAAAGACCGGCGGCATCAGGAAAAGAGAACCTGATGCCGCCGGTCTTTTGTGGGTTTTGTCAAAAAAACCGCGGCATTTTGAAAAAAATTGTGTAAGTGTTGGCGCGCGAACAGGTAAAGTTTTTTTGGCGTGTTATACTTTTAACTATCTAAAGGAAACGGGGGTGGACAGCATAGGAACAGAAAAACCCAAATTGGTTTTTTGGGGCAGTCAGGCATTTGCCATGATGCCGTTTGCGCTGTACATACTGATAGGCGGAATATTTTCGGTAGGGCTTCATTATTATTCAATGAAAGGGTTGATCTTTGCGGCGGTCATCTCCCTTCTGGCAGGATTCTTCCTGTGCAGGAACAAAGGGAAATACTGGGATTCTATTGTACATGGATTGGCACAGTACGGAAATTCAAGGCTTATCTTTATCTTCCTCATTATAGGCATCTTTTCTAAGCTCATGATGACGGGAAATATTGGAGGCGGATTTATCTGGCTGAGCCTTCAGCTGGGTATTACGAAAAGTGGGTTCGTGGTCTTCGCGTTCTTAGCTTCAGCAGTGATTTCTATGGGTGCAGGAGCCCCGATCGCGGCACTGTTTGCAGTGCTTCCTATTTTTTATCCCCCGGGAATTCTTATGGGGGCAAGCCCGGCCATGCTGACCGGAGCGCTGATCAGCGGAATCTTTTTCGGAGATGCACTTTCTCCCAGTTCACAGGTGATCAACACCACAGTGATGACACAACATGAACAGGGAACAGGAAGACCGGCCGGAATGCTTTCTGTTTTGAGACAGAGAACGCCTTATATTCTGGCTGCGGGAGCAGTCACGGTAGTGCTGTATCTCATATTCGGAGCCGGAGGAGGAGTCATGGGAGATATGACTCAACTCTCACAGTTCTCTGATGCAAGAGGCCTCTGGATGCTGGTACCTGTTGCTGTACTTCTGTGTATCTGCTTTAAGACGGGCAACCTGTTTGAAGGACTTTCCTTTGCAATTGTTACAGGCCTTGCAGTGGGGCTGATCGCAGGTCTGTTCACATTTTCGGATATTGTGAGTATAAACTATGAGACTGCCGGGCTGAACGGCATTATATTTGAAGGTATTTATGGCATTTTGGATGTGGCTGTGTCCACGATCCTGCTTTACGGACTGATCGCGGTGGCGGTGGATGGAGGAATGCTTGAAAAATGCTGCAGCCTTATCCTGTCCGGAAAGTTTACTAAGACAAAACGGGGAGCTGAGACAGTTCTCACTTTAGGGATCGTGATCATCAACATTCTTCTTGCGGGATGTGTACTGCCGTCAATTCTGATGTTTGGAGACATGGCAGACAGGATCGGCCAGGAAAGCAGTATTTCGCCGGAGCGCCGGAGTATCCTGCTGACAGCTAACGCGACAAACTTCAGTTCCATCATTCCCATTAACAGTGCTTTTGTAATGGGCAGTGTGACGATCATCAATGAAATGGTGCAGAAGCACAGTTATCTGCCTGCAGTGACACCGTTCCAGATTTTCTGCTCCTCTTTTTACTGTCTGCTCCTCACCGGAATCTGTATATTCTGGGTGGCGACGGGAGTGGGAAGAGAGGCCTCGGATAAAACAGTGAAAGCAACAATTCAATAGAAAAATAGAATAGGAGATGAAAGTATGGAATCAATTTATGATCTGATCATCGTGGGCGGCGGTCCTGCCGGTCTTGCGGCTGCTATATATGCAGGCAGATCCGAACGGAAAACCCTTCTTCTGGAAAAGGGAAGCTATGGCGGGAGGATCAACGATACCTATGAAGTCCGCAATTATCCCGGTACTATGGTGGACAGCGGCCAGCACCTGATGGAGCGGTTCAGGGAACATGCATCCAGTCATCCCACTGTGGAGCTGAAGCGGACTACAGCCACGGCGGTTAAAAAGGAAGAGAATCTTTTTATTGTCAGCACAAAGAGAAGAGGGGACTTTAAGGCCCGCAGTGTAATCCTGGATCTGGGTACCCGTCCGAGAGAGCTGGGGATTCCCGGAGAAAAAGAATTTGTGGGACACGGTGTGGCTTACTGTGCTACTTGCGATGCGGAATTCTTTAAAGGCAAAGAGATTTATGTACTGGGAGCAGGAGACCAGGCGGTTGAGGAAGCCGATTATCTGACAGGATTTGCCTCTAAGGTTACGATCATAGTGCTGCATGAAGAGGGCCACCTCGACTGTAATGAGGTATCAGCGGAACATGCTTATAAGAATCCTAAGATTGACTTCTGTTGGAGTTCCACGGTTCAGGAGATCAAAGGCAGTGACCATGTGGAATCCCTTGTACTGAAAAATGTTGAGACAGGTCAGACACATGAGGTAAAAGCAGACGGACTGTTTTTCTTTGTGGGCATGGTGCCGCAGACAGAGCCGGTGCGCGAAATGGTCACATGTGACAGGAGCGGCTATATCAAAGTCAGCGATAAGATGGAGACCAGTGTGCCGGGGCTTTATGCAGTAGGAGACTGCAGGCAGACATTTTTGCGTCAGGTTGTCACCTCCGCGGCAGACGGCGCAGTGGCTGCCGTGGCCTCTGAACGCTATGTTAAGGAGCTTAACCAGATTGAAAGTATTTTAAGCCCCGATTCAGGTAAAATAGCATTTGTGTTCTACAATCCTTATAGTAATGAAGAGATTCAGGCAGTGTCAGATCTGGAACAGCAGCTTCGGGGAGAATGGAAGGTTTACCGCCAGGACATTACCCGTCAGAATCTTCTGTATCAGAACCTGAAGGTAGAACGCACAGTGTCAACTGCATTTTATGAAAACGGTAAATTATTGGAAGTAAAGTAGTGTAACTGTCAACGGATTTTATCCTATTATAAAAAATATTATAATTGATTTCAGGAGGTTATAGATTATGGGTCAGCCACTTGTTTTTCCACACGGAGTCACTGTTTACAATCCGGAGAAATGCTGGAGCGGATATACGATTGTTCCGCTGATCAATGACGGCGTTCTGCTGTTCGACATGAACGGAAATGAGATCAGACGCTGGAATATGCATGCCATGCCGCCGAAACTGCTTCCGGGCGGGTATGTGATGGGTCTGTCAGGGTACCGTCATCCTGATTACGGGATGCAGGACGGTGTCAACCTGATCGAGATTGATTACGATGGAAATATTGTCTGGGAATTTGATCATTTTGAAGATATTGATGACCCGGGAAGGGATCACCGCTGGATGGCACGCCAGCACCATGACTATCAGAGAGAGGGGAATCCTGTGGGATACTATGTTCCCGGGATGGATGCAAAACCGCTGGAAGGCAATACACTGATCCTGGTACACCAGACGATCAGAAACCCAAAAATATCTGATAAAAAGCTTTTGGATGACGCTATGATCGAAGTGGACTGGGAGGGCAATATTCTGTGGAAATGGTCCATCAGCGAGCACTTCGATGAGCTGGGATTTGATGAAGCGGCTAAAAACGCACTTTTCAGGGACCCCAATATGCGTTCCTCAGACGGAGGCGTAGGCGACTACCTGCATGTAAACTGCATGAGCTACCTGGGACCGAATAAATGGTATGACCAGGGAGATATGCGGTTCAAACCGGAAAATATTATTTTTGACTGCAGAGAGGCCAACATCCTTGCAATCCTTGATAAGGAAACCGGCAAGATCGTATGGCGTATCGGACCTGATTTTAATGCTTCTCCGGAGCTTAAAAAAATGGGCTGGATCATTGGCCAGCATCATTTCCACATGATCCCCAAGGGTCTGCCGGGCGAAGGCAACCTGATGGTATTTGACAATGGCGGCTGGGGCGGATACGGGGTGCCGAACCCATCAGCTCCCATCGGGGTAAAAAATGCCCTGCGTGATTACAGCCGCGTGCTGGAGTTTAACCCGGTAACACTGGAGGTTGTCTGGAAACTGACTCCAAAGGAACTGGGCCATGCGGTTCCCACTGACGCCAGCAAATTTTACAGTCCCTATGTCAGCAGCGCACAGCGCCTGCCCAATGGAAATACTATGGTCACGGAAGGTTCAGACGGCCGCGTGATCGAAGTGACACCGGAACATGAGATCGTGTGGGAATGGATATCACCATATTATACACATAATGAAAAAGGGCCTAAGAATAATATGATCTACCGCGCTTACCGTTACCCTTATAGTTATGTGCCCCAGGAGCCGGTTCCCACCGAGGTTCCCATCGCGCCTATTGACAACATAACCTACAGGGTGCCGGGAGCAGGAGCCTTCGGAGCGAAAAAAATCATTGATATTGAAGGAACTTTGCCGTATTATCAAGATGTGGCACTGTGTGTGGCCACAGACGACGAGGAAGATGTGACACAGAGGGAAAAAGTCTTTGAAGTGAATACAGATTTTTTCAAACCGGTGACTATGTCCAACTGGAATGATGATGTACTTAAAGTAGAAGGAAAACCGGTTCTCGTGCTGTTCGGAGCAGAGCGCTGTGTACACTGCAAGGCACTTCATCCTGTTCTGGAGGAAGCCCTCATGGAAGAGTATGAGGGAATGTATGAGGTACGCTATGTTGATGTGGATTCCAATCAGGATCTGCTGGATGCGTGCCATATCGGAGGAATTCCTGTCGTTGTGATCTACAAAAACGGGGAAGAGGTCCAGAGGTTCAATGGCGAGAAGGATTATGATGATTTGTGTGATATTTTGGACAGACCATTGGAATAAGAAGAATAAAACGCAGAGAGGAGCTGTTTTGACAGCCCCTCTTTGCGTTTCTTTTTTTCTGGGACACTCTAATGTTGGGAGGGATAGAAATGCATAAGTTTTTTGAGGACACCAAAAAAAGCTGTCCGCTTCCTTTTGCTGATCTCTGTATGGGAAGCTGCATTTACCGGCCGTATATGAATCGCAAGACGTATCAGAGGTCAGAGATCATATATCCACAGGGGAGCAAGATCAATTATTTTGGGATTGTGCTGGACGGCATTCTGAAGGCGGTGAGCCACACAGTCAACGGGGATGAGCTTTGCAATGCCTATTTTGAAAAGAATGATATTTTTCCGGAGCTGCTCTACTTTTCCGGAAAGAGATATTACACCTATACCCTGGTGGCTGCGAAAAAATCCACAGTGGCCTGGATCCCTGTGGAGGTTCTGGAGGAAATGCTGGAGCGGGACAACCTGCTGATGTATTCTTTGCTGCTCTATATATCGCAGCGGGGTCTGAAAGACCAGCTCTATCTCAATTGTCTGAATTATCAAACTATCCGTGAGAGGATTGCCTATTGGATCGTGGGAATGAATGATATTGTGGTGGAGGAAGTGATCCCGATGCCGGTTTCTCAGTCGGTTATGGCAAATATGCTCCATGTGAGCCGGTCATCGCTGAACCAGGAATTAAAACTGATGGAAAAAGAGGGATATTTCAGTATACAGGGGCAGGAGATGCATATCAAAGATGTGGAAAGACTGCAGGAAATGCTGTAAAAACACCTAAAAATATTTTAACAAAAAATGGTTGACAGGCTTGACAGGGTGTGTTATAGTGAGAAATGCACTATTATGGAAAGTTATGCCTGTTGTTCTATTTATGAATGAAATTAACCTTATTATAGGAAACTTTCGATCAAGGGCTCAGGTATAAGCATAATAAAATTAAAACATACAAGGGGTGAAACGTCAATGGAGAAAAATAGAATCCGTCCCATTACAACCGGTAAGAGCATGAGAATGACCTACCAGCGCCAGAAAGAGGTACTGGAAATGCCGAACCTCATTGAAGTACAGAAAGACTCTTACCAGTGGTTTCTGGACGAAGGTCTAAAAGAAGTTTTTGAAGATATCTCTCCAATCGCCGACTACAGCGGTAAATTGAGCTTGGAATTTGTTGACTTTACTTTGTGTGAAGATGAGGTTAAATACTCCATCGAGGAATGCAAGGAGAGGGACGCTACTTTTGCAGCTCCTCTGAAAGTAAGGGTAAAATTATACAACAGAGAGAATGACGAGATCAGTGAACATGAAATTTTCATGGGTGATCTGCCGTTAATGACTGCAACCGGTACCTTCGTGATCAACGGCGCTGAACGAGTTATTGTCAGCCAGCTTGTGCGTTCTCCGGGCATTTATTACGCTATCGCTCACGATAAACTGGGCAAAACCCTTTATTCCTGTACCGTTATCCCGAACAGGGGTGCATGGCTGGAATATGAGACCGACTCCAATGACGTATTCTATGTACGTGTAGACAGAACTAGAAAAGTCCCTATTACAGTTTTGATTCGTGCTTTAGGTATCGGCACGAATGCAGAAATTATAGAGTTATTCGGTGAAGAACCGAAGATATTAGCCAGCTTTACAAAAGACACTGCTGAGAGTTATCAGGAAGGTCTTCTGGAGTTATACAAAAAGATCCGTCCGGGTGAGCCGCTGGCTGTGGAAAGCGCAGAGAGCCTGATCACCAGTATGTTCTTTGACCCAAGACGTTACGACCTGGCAAAAGTAGGCCGTTACAAATTCAACAAAAAGTTACTGCTGAGAAACCGTATCGCAGGCCATGTACTGGCTGAGGAGGTTGTGGATACCACAACAGGTGAGATCATGGCAGAGGCCGGCACAGTCGTATCAAAAGAACTGGCTGACCAGATCCAGAACGCGGCAGTTCCCTATGTATGGATCCAGGGTGAAGAGCGCAACATCAAAGTCCTTTCCAGCATGATGGTGGATATCACCAACTATGTGGACGTTGATCCCGCTGAGGTGGGAGTGACAGAGCTTGTATACTATCCTGTTCTGGCTAAGATACTGGAAGAGAATGAGGATATTGAGGATATCAAGGACGCAGTCCGCCGTGAGATCCACGAGCTGATTCCAAAGCATATTACAAAAGAAGATATCCTTGCGTCCATTAACTATAACATGCATCTGGAATATGGTCTGGGCAACGATGACGATATCGACCATCTGGGCAACAGACGTATCCGTGCAGTAGGTGAACTGCTGCAGAACCAGTACAGGATCGGTCTTTCCAGACTGGAGCGTGTGGTTCGAGAGAGAATGACAACACAGGATATGGAGGGTATTTCTCCCCAGTCCCTGATCAATATCAAACCGGTAACAGCAGCCGTGAAGGAATTCTTTGGTTCCTCCCAGCTGTCACAGTTCATGGATCAGAACAACCCTCTGGGTGAGCTGACCCATAAGAGGCGTCTTTCCGCATTAGGCCCCGGCGGTCTGTCACGAGACCGTGCAGGTTTCGAGGTTCGAGATGTACATTACTCCCATTACGGAAGAATGTGCCCCATCGAGACTCCTGAGGGTCCTAACATCGGTCTGATCAACTCCCTGGCATCTTACGCCAGGATCAACCAGTACGGTTTTGTGGAAGCTCCGTACCGTAAGATCGACAAAACAGATCCAAAAAATCCGCGGGTTACAGACGAGGTTGTCTATATGACCGCAGATGAAGAGGATAACTACCATGTTGCGCAGGCCAATGAGCCGCTGGACGAAGAAGGACACTTTATCCATAAGAACGTTTCCGGACGTTATTTGGATGAAACACAGGAATATGAACGCCATATGTTTGACTACATGGACGTATCTCCGAAGATGGTGTTCTCTGTAGCTACAGCCCTCATCCCTTTCCTGCAGAACGATGATGCCAACCGTGCTCTGATGGGATCCAACATGCAGCGCCAGGCCGTGCCCCTTCTCACCACAGAGGCTCCTGTTGTAGGAACCGGTATGGAAGTGAAGGCAGCCGTTGACTCCGGTGTCTGTGTAGTGGCTAAAAAAGCCGGTACCATAGAGTGCGCAGCGTCAAAAGAAATCATTATGCGCAATGATGACGGTACAAAAGATACGTATCGTCTTACCAAGTTCATGAGAAGTAACCAGAGCAACTGCTATAACCAGAGGCCCATTGTGACCAAAGGAGAGCATGTGGAAGAGGGACAGGTAATTGCTGACGGACCTTCCACCTCCAACGGTGAGTTGGCTCTTGGCAAGAACCCCCTGATCGGTTTCATGACCTGGGAGGGTTACAATTACGAGGATGCCGTTCTGTTAAGTGAGAGACTGGTACAGGATGATGTCTATACTTCTGTGCATATTGAAGAATATGAGGCAGAAGCCAGAGATACAAAGTTAGGGCCGGAAGAGATCACACGTGATGTTCCGGGCGTTGGTGACGATGCATTAAAAGACCTGGACGAGCGCGGAATTATCCGTATCGGTGCTGAGGTCCGCGCAGGTGATATCCTGGTTGGTAAAGTAACTCCCAAGGGAGAGACAGAGCTGACTGCAGAGGAGAGACTGCTCCGTGCTATTTTCGGTGAGAAAGCCCGTGAAGTGCGTGACACTTCCCTGAAGGTTCCTCACGGTGAGTACGGTATCGTTGTGGACGCAAAAGTATTTACAAGAGAGAACGGCGATGAGCTTTCTCCCGGTGTCAATCAGGCAGTCCGCATCTATATTGCACAGAAGAGAAAGATTTCTGTAGGTGATAAGATGGCTGGTCGTCACGGTAACAAGGGTGTTGTTTCCCGTGTGCTTCCTGTTGAGGATATGCCGTTCCTGCCAACCGGACGCGCGCTGGACATTGTACTGAACCCTCTGGGCGTGCCTTCCCGTATGAATATCGGACAGGTGCTGGAGATCCATCTGAGTCTTGCAGCAAAAGCCCTTGGATTTAACATTGCCACACCGGTATTTGACGGTGCCAATGAGAATGATATCCAGGATACCCTGGATCTTGCAAACGATTATGTGAATATGGAATGGGGAGACTTTGAGGCAAAGCATAAAGATACAATGCGCCCTGAAGTTTTACAGTTCCTTTATGATAACAGAGCTCACAGAGAGCTGTGGAAAGGTGTGCCGATCTCCCGTGACGGTAAGGTGAGACTCCGTGACGGACGTACAGGTGAATATTTTGACAGCCCTGTAACCATCGGACACATGCACTACCTGAAACTGCATCACCTGGTAGATGATAAGATCCACGCACGTTCCACAGGCCCATACTCCCTGGTTACACAGCAGCCTTTGGGTGGTAAAGCCCAGTTCGGCGGCCAGCGTTTCGGAGAGATGGAGGTTTGGGCACTGGAAGCATATGGTGCTTCCTATACACTGCAGGAGATCCTGACAGTGAAATCCGATGATGTGATCGGACGTGTAAAAACTTATGAAGCGATTATCAAGGGCGACAATATTCCGGAGCCTGGTATTCCGGAGTCCTTCAAGGTACTTTTGAAGGAGCTGCAGTCCTTGGGTCTGGATGTCAGAGTCCTCAGAGAAGACATGACAGAAGTGGAGATCATGGAGAATATCGACTATGGCGAGACAGATATGCGCTCCATCATTGAAGGTGATTCCAAACACCGCGGCGAAGAAGAATACGGAGACTACGGATTCTCAAAACAGGAATTCGAGGGTGAAGAATTAGTAGACGTGGAGGAAGAGCCGGAAGAGGATGAAGAAGCATTCTTGAGCTTAGATGATGATACTCTTGTCGAGGAGTAAGGAAAGGAGTCCACAATGCCAGAAACAGCAAATAAAGAGGCATATCAGCCGATGACCTTTGATGCCATCAAAATCGGATTGGCGTCCCCGGAGAAAATCCGGGACTGGTCCAGAGGCGAGGTTAAAAAACCGGAAACCATTAACTATAGAACCCTGAAACCGGAAAAAGACGGCCTGTTCTGCGAAAGGATTTTCGGACCTAGCAAAGACTGGGAATGTCACTGCGGTAAATACAAGAAAATCCGTTATAAAGGCGTTGTCTGCGACCGATGCGGCGTTGAGGTGACAAAAGCCAGCGTCCGCAGGGAGCGTATGGGCCATATTGAACTGGCAGCACCGGTCTCCCATATCTGGTACTTCAAGGGTATTCCGTCCAGAATGGGACTGATCCTGGATCTCTCCCCGAGATCCCTGGAAAAAGTCCTGTACTTTGCCAACTATATCGTACTGGATGCGGGCACCACGGAACTGCAGTACAAACAGGTACTGACAGAGAAAGAGTTCCAGGATGCCAGAGAAAAATACGGTGACGGCGCATTCCGTGTAGGAATGGGAGCAGAATCTGTTATGGAACTGCTGGAGGCTATTGACCTGGAAAGAGAATCCAAAGAGCTGAAAGCAGGCCTCAAGGATTCCACAGGCCAGAAGCGCGCCCGTATCGTAAAACGTCTTGAGGTTGTGGAAGCTTTCCGTGAATCCGGAAACCGTCCGGAGTGGATGATCATGACAGTTGTGCCTGTAATTCCGCCGGACCTTCGTCCTATGGTTCAGCTGGACGGCGGACGTTTCGCCACATCCGACTTAAATGATTTATATAGAAGGATCATCAACAGAAATAACCGTCTGAAAAGACTGCTTGAACTGGGCGCTCCTGATATCATTGTCCGCAATGAGAAGAGAATGCTCCAGGAAGCTGTTGATGCCCTGATCGACAATGGACGCCGGGGCCGTCCGGTCACAGGACCGGGTAACCGTGCGCTGAAATCCCTTTCCGATATGCTGAAAGGTAAATCAGGCCGTTTCCGTCAGAACCTTCTGGGTAAACGAGTTGACTACTCAGGCCGTTCTGTTATCGTGGTGGGACCTGAACTGAAGATATTCCAGTGCGGTCTGCCAAAAGAGATGGCGATTGAGCTGTTCAAGCCTTTTGTTATGAAAGAGCTGGTGAGCAACGGCACTGCCCATAACATTAAGAATGCCAAGAAGATGGTAGAAAAGCTGGAACCTGAAGTATGGGATGTTCTGGAAGATGTCATCAAAGAGCATCCGGTCATGTTAAACCGTGCTCCTACACTGCATCGTCTGGGTATCCAGGCATTTGAGCCTATTCTGGTTGAGGGTAAAGCGATCAAGCTGCATCCCCTTGTATGTACCGCGTTCAACGCCGACTTTGATGGTGACCAGATGGCTGTTCATCTTCCCCTGTCCGTTGAGGCTCAGGCAGAGTGCCGTTTCCTGCTTCTGTCTCCAAACAACCTGCTGAAACCGTCTGACGGTGGTCCGGTGGCTGTTCCTTCACAGGATATGGTCCTTGGTATCTACTATCTGACACAGGAGAGACCGGGCGTTAAAGGTGAAGGCAAATATTTCAAGAGCGTAAATGAAGCCATCCTGGCTTATGAAAACGGATATATTACACTGCAGACCAGAATTCATGTACTTTGCAGCAAGACACAGCCGGACGGCACCGTAATGGAAGACATGGTGGATTCCACACTGGGACGTTTCCTGTTCAATGAAATCATTCCGCAGGATTTAGGTTTTGTGGACCGGTCTGTACCGGGCAATGAACTGAAGCTGGAAGTTGATTTCCTGGTAGGCAAGAAACAGTTAAAACAGATTCTGGAAAAAGTAATCAATACCCACGGCGCTACCAGAACCGCAGAGGTGCTGGATAAGATCAAAGCCACAGGTTACAAATACTCAACCAGAGCTGCCATGACCGTATCTATCTCCGATATGACAGTGCCGCCTCAGAAACCTGAGATGATCCAAAAGGCACAGGATACGGTTGACCTTATCACCAAGAACTTCAAACGTGGTCTGATCACGGAGGAAGAGAGATATAAAGAAGTAGTTGAGACATGGAAGAAGACCGATGATGAGCTTACCAAAGCCCTGCTGACAGGACTTGATAAGTACAACAACATCTTCATGATGGCTGACTCCGGTGCCCGTGGTTCCGATAAGCAGATCAAACAGCTTGCCGGTATGCGTGGTCTGATGGCTGATACGACAGGTCACACCATCGAGCTGCCCATCAAGTCAAACTTCCGTGAGGGTCTTGACGTACTGGAATACTTCATGTCCGCTCATGGTGCACGTAAAGGTCTGTCTGATACAGCCCTGCGTACCGCTGACTCCGGTTACCTGACAAGACGTCTGGTTGACGTTTCCCAGGATCTGATCGTCCGGGAAGTGGACTGCTGTGAAGACAGAGGCGAGATTCCGGGTATGTGGGTAAAAGCCTTCATGGACGGAAAAGAAGAGATTGAAAGTCTTCAGGAACGTATCACAGGACGTTTCTCCTGTGAGACCATCAAGAACGCCAAAGGCGAAGTGATCGTCAAGGCAAACCATATGATCACTCCAAAGCGCGCCGCACGTGTGGTCAATGAGGGAGTGAAAGAGGATGGCAAATCTTATGATTCCGTTAAGATCCGTACTATCCTCACATGTAAGTGCCATATCGGTGTGTGTGCAAAATGCTACGGTGCCAACATGGCAACCGGTGAGCCTGTTCAGGTAGGTGAGTCTGTAGGTATTATCGCAGCCCAGTCTATCGGTGAACCAGGTACACAGCTTACCATGCGTACATTCCATACCGGTGGTGTTGCCGGCGGCGATATCACACAGGGTCTTCCCCGTGTGGAGGAGCTTTTTGAGGCAAGGAAGCCGAAAGGTCTTGCAATCATCACAGAGATCAAAGGTATTGCAACACTGAAGGATACAAAGAAGAAACGTGAAATCATCGTTACAGATAATGAGGACGGTAACTCCAAGACTTACCTGATTCCTTACGGCTCTCGTATCAAGGTTCAGGACGGACAGTATCTGGAGGCCGGTGATGAGCTGACAGAGGGTAGTGTCAATCCTCATGACATTCTGAAGATCAAGGGCGTTCGTGCTGTTCAGGATTATATGATCCAGGAAGTACAGCGTGTATACCGTCTGCAGGGTGTTGAGATCAATGATAAGCATATCGAGGTTATCGTTCGCCAGATGCTGAAGAAGATTCGCATCGAGGACAACGGAGATACAGAATTCCTGCCGGGTACCCTGGTTGACGTTCTGGACTACGAGGAAGAGAACGAGAAGCTCATAGAAGAGGGCAAAGAACCGGCAGACGGAAAACAGGTAATGCTGGGTATCACCAAAGCATCTCTGGCAACCAACTCCTTCTTGTCCGCAGCTTCCTTCCAGGAGACCACAAAGGTTCTGACTGAAGCAGCCATCAAGGGCAAGATCGATCCACTGATCGGTTTGAAAGAGAATGTTATCATCGGTAAACTGATTCCTGCGGGAACAGGAATGAAGTGCTACTCCAACATCAAGCTGGATACAGATTTGGCTGAGGATGAAGAAGATTATGATGAGGATGAACTCGAACTGGCGGAAGCACTGGATGTACTTCCGGCTGAGGATGAAGAGGAAGTTCTCCAGTTGACAGATGAGGTGGATGAGGTGGAACTTTCCGAGGAGGAAGAAGAAGCCGAATTGACAGAAGAATAAAGCAGGATGTAACCGTTTAGTATCTTTACAGTTACTTGCAAAACATACAAAAGACCGCTTTTCCGGAAAATGACTGGAGGGGCGGTTTTTGTATTCAGGTTATGCAGTCTTTTAAAGGAGGACAAGTATGAACAAAAAAAGAAAGTCACCTTTATGGATGCTGGTTCCCATGGGAGTCATCATCGTGGTTTTATCCATTGTCTTGATCGTCATTACCTTAAAGTCAGGAAACCAGAGAATAGAGACAGCATCCGCGCTTGGGACCCCCGGCGGGGAAAAGGAGGAAGAGAGCGTGGACGCGGCAGGTTCAGTACAGGCGGAACCTGAGGCGGCGGATACAGGGCCGGCCCAGGTTTATGTATCGCCGGATGTGCCGCAAAAGGTTAAGGATAAGGTGAAATCCATGAGCCTTGAGGAGAAAGCAGCACAGCTTTTTTTCGTTACACCTGAGGCTATCACCCAGGTAGATGCAGCCACCGTTGCCGGTGAGGATACGAAGAAAGCTTATGAGCAGTACCCTGTAGGAGGAATCATATATTTTTCCCGGAATATCCAGGGGCCGGACCAGCTTAAAGAAATGCTGTCCAAAACCCAGAACTATGCAAAGGAAATTGCAGGTGTCCCTGTGTTTCTGGGTGTAGATGAGGAGGGTGGAGAGGTGTCCCGGGTAGCAGGGAATAAGAATTTCTCCGTTACCAGATATGAGAGTATGCGGGCCATAGGGGATAGTAGGGATACTTCCCAGGCCTATGATGTGGGAAAAAACTTAGCATCCTATTTGAAAGAAATAGGATTTAATATAGATTTTGCACCGGATGCGGATGTAATTACCAATTCTGGCAATACTGTTATAGGAGACCGTTCTTTTGGGGAAGACCCCCAGTTGACTGCTGATATGGCGGCGCAGGTGGTCAGAGGACTGCAGGACAACGGAGTGTCAGCCTGTCTGAAACACTTCCCGGGACTGGGAGGTACTGTGGAGGACAGCCATGAAGAACGCGCCTATACGGACAAGACCCTGGAGGAGATGGAGCAGGAAGAGATGATTCCTTTTATAGAAGGGATAAAGGCAGAGCCGGATCTTATCATGGCAGGCCATATCTCCATACCAAAATCCCTGGGAGATGATACCCCAGCGTCTCTCTCGGAAAAAGTGCTGACCGGCCTGCTCCGGGACAAGTATGGATATGACGGCCTCATTATCACAGATGCCCTGGATATGAAGGCTGTTTCCGGAGTGTACAGTCCTGCCGAGGCTTCTGTAAAGGCACTCCAGGCCGGTGCGGACATGCTCCTGATGCCGGAAGATTTCAAGGCTGCCTACCGTGGTGTGCTGGATGCTGTCAGGAGTGGCGATTTGAGCCAGGAGAGGATTGATGCCTCTGTGGAGCGCATACTGCGGTTAAAAATGAAAAATTATGACTATCCATGATCCTGTATTGGCAGTTCTGTGTATTTTATTTTGTAAAACACCCGAAAGGACGGTGACGGTGCAGAGATTATGCGGGAAATACCTATAAAATTGTATTTTTTTGAAAAATTTCCTTGACAGCACCATTTTACATGGATATAATAAGAGAGCGTGCATAAAACGCAATTTTTTTGCGCGTAAAAACATTTATTCATGACAATGAATAACTGGCAGCCACTCATTTCTTCTATAATAATGTAGAAGAGAAATAATACAGGAGGTGAAATGGAATGCCAACATTCAATCAGTTAGTAAGAAAAGGACGTCAGACTTCCGTAAAGAAGTCCACAGCTCCGGCGCTTCAGAAGAGTTTTAACTCTTTACAGAAGAAGACCACAGATATGTCTTCTCCGCAGAAGAGAGGTGTGTGTACAGCGGTTAAAACTGCTACACCGAAAAAGCCTAACTCTGCTCTTAGAAAAATCGCCAGAGTCCGTCTTTCCAACGGAATCGAGGTAACAAGCTACATTCCAGGTGAAGGACATAACCTTCAGGAGCATAGTGTTGTTCTTATCCGTGGCGGCAGGGTAAAAGACTTACCAGGTACAAGATATCATATTATCCGTGGTACACTTGATACTGCAGGCGTTGCCAACAGACGTCAGGCCCGTTCTAAATACGGCGCTAAGAGACCGAAAAAATAATTAATTAGAATCATTTGAAGTCACAGATATAACTATTAAGACTGATTTTGTACCGGGATTCCATAGACCCAGGTTGTGGCTGCGGGTTTCTATATAGGATTTACCGAGTACGGACATACAAAATAGTTGTGTGAGTACCGATGATCTAATCGTTAAGGGCAAAACGTTTGTCCGTAATTTTGATAATGATTAAGGAGGGAAGTAACGTGCCACGTAAAGGACATACTCAAAAAAGAGACGTTTTAGCAGATCCGTTATACGGAAACAAAGTGGTTACCAAACTTGTCAATAACATTATGTTAGATGGTAAGAAGGGTGTAGCTCAGAAGATCGTATACGGTGCGTTCGCTAAAATGGAGGAAAAAGCCGGTAAACCGGCAATCGAAGTTTTTGAAGAAGCAATGAACAACATCATGCCGGTTCTGGAAGTTAAAGCCAGACGTATCGGTGGTGCTACCTATCAGGTACCTATCGAGGTAAGACCTGAAAGACGTCAGGCATTAGCTCTTCGTTGGATCACTCTGTATTCTCGTAAAAGAGGAGAGAAGACAATGGAAGACAGACTGGCTAATGAATTATTAGATGCTTCCAACAATACAGGTGCATCTGTTAAGAAGAAAGAAGACATGCATAAGATGGCTGAGGCAAATAAAGCATTTGCTCACTATCGATTCTAGAGGAGGAAAATCCATTGGCTGGAAGAGAATATCCGTTAGATAGAACCAGAAACATTGGTATTATGGCACATATTGATGCCGGTAAGACCACTCTTACAGAGCGTATCTTATATTATACCGGTGTTAACTATAAAATTGGCGATACTCACGAAGGAACTGCTACCATGGACTGGATGGAGCAGGAACAGGAGAGAGGTATCACAATTACTTCCGCCGCTACCACCTGTCACTGGACTTTACAGGAAAACTGTAAAAGCAAACCAGGCGCACTGGAACATCGTATCAATATTATTGATACCCCAGGTCACGTTGACTTTACCGTAGAGGTAGAGCGTTCCTTACGTGTACTTGACGGTGCGGTTGGTGTCTTCTGTGCAAAAGGCGGCGTTGAGCCTCAGTCTGAAAATGTATGGCGTCAGGCAGATACCTACAATGTACCCCGTATGGCATTCATCAACAAGATGGATATCCTGGGTGCAGATTTCTACGGTGCCGTAGAACAGATCAAGACTCGTTTAGGTAAAAATGCAATTTGTCTTCAGCTGCCGATCGGTAAAGAAGATGAATTCAAAGGAATCATCGACCTGTTTGAAATGAAAGCCTACATCTATAATGATGAAAAGGGCGAGGACATTTCCATCACAGATATCCCGGAGGATATGGCTGATGACGCAGAACTGTATCACACAGAGTTAGTTGAGAAGATCTGCGAGTTAGATGATGACTTAATGATGGAGTATCTGGAAGGTGAAGAACCTACCGTTGAAGCTCTGAAAGCAGCCCTGAGAAAAGGAACCTGCGAGTGTGCAGCAATCCCGGTATGCTGTGGTACTGCTTACAGAAATAAAGGTGTTCAGAAATTACTGGATGCTATTCTTGAATTTATGCCTGCTCCTACAGATATACCGGCTATCAAAGGTCAGGATATGGACGGAAACGAAGTTGAGAAGCATTCTTCCGATGACGAACCGTTCGCAGCTCTGGCATTTAAGATCATGACTGACCCGTTCGTTGGTAAGCTGGCATTCTTCAGAGTTTACTCTGGTACTATGAACTCCGGTTCTTATGTACTGAATGCGACAAAAGGCAAAAAAGAACGTGTTGGACGTATCCTTCAGATGCATGCCAACAAGAGACAGGAACTGGATAAAGTATATGCCGGTGATATCGCTGCAGCGATCGGATTCAAATTCACCACAACAGGTGATACGATCTGTGATGAACAGCACCCGGTTATCCTGGAATCCATGGAATTCCCGGAACCAGTTATCGAGCTGGCTATTGAGCCTAAGACAAAAGCCGGACAGGGCAAACTTGGTGAAGCTCTGGCAAAACTTGCCGAAGAAGACCCGACCTTCCGTGCTCATACAGATAAAGAAACAGGTCAGACTATCATTGCTGGTATGGGCGAGCTGCATCTGGAGATCATCGTAGACCGTCTGCTTCGTGAATTCAAAGTAGAGGCTAACGTTGGCGCTCCTCAGGTTGCTTACAAAGAGACCTTTACCAAGAATGCTGATGTTGACAGTAAATACGCAAAACAGTCCGGTGGTCGTGGACAGTACGGTCACTGTAAAGTTAGATTCGAGCCTATGGACGCCAACGGCGAAGAACTGTTCAAGTTCGAGAGCACAGTTGTGGGCGGTGCTATTCCGAAGGAATACATCCAGCCTGTAGGACAGGGTATCGAAGAAGCTATGAGAGCTGGTATTCTGGGCGGATTCCCGGTTGTAGGTATTTACGCAAATGTTTATGACGGTTCTTACCATGAGGTCGATTCCTCCGAGATGGCATTCCACATTGCAGGTTCTCTTGCATTCAAGGAAGCTATGGCGAAGGCAGCTCCGGTTCTCCTGGAGCCTATCATGAGAGTAGAGGTTACTACTCCGGAAGACTACATGGGTGATGTTATCGGTGATATCAACTCCCGTCGTGGACGTATCGAAGGTATGGATGATATCGGCGGAGGCAAGATGATCCGCGGATTCGTTCCTCTGGCTGAGATGTTCGGTTACGCAACAGACCTGCGTTCCAGAACACAGGGCCGTGGTAACTACTCCATGTTCTTCGAGAAATATGAGCCGGTTCCAAAATCCGTACAGGAAAAAGTACTTTCAGTAAAAACAGGAAAATAATAATTAAAAACTTGCAAATATCCTTGATTTGCAATATAATCAAGGATAGCAGGTTGAATATATTGATATTCCAACCGCCTCGTTATGAGGCAACAAAAAATCATAAAATTGCCCAGACGGGGCGCATGTGAATAAGGAGGAAATTCAAAATGGCAAAAGCTAAATTTGAAAGAAGCAAACCGCATTGTAACATTGGTACCATCGGACACGTTGACCATGGTAAAACAACTCTGACAGCTGCTATCACAAAAACTCTTGCAGAGAGAGTTGCAGGTAACGCAGCAGTAGATTTCGCTAATATCGATAAAGCTCCGGAGGAGAGAGAACGTGGTATCACAATCTCTACTGCTCACGTTGAATATGAAACAGAGAACAGACATTACGCACACGTTGACTGCCCAGGCCATGCTGACTATGTAAAGAACATGATCACTGGTGCTGCTCAGATGGATGGCGCTATCCTGGTTGTTGCTGCAACTGATGGTGTTATGGCTCAGACAAAAGAGCACATCCTGCTGTCTCGTCAGGTAGGCGTTCCTTACATCGTTGTATTCATGAACAAATGTGATATGGTTGACGATGAAGAGCTGCTTGAGCTGGTAGACATGGAAATCCGTGAGCTGTTAAGCGAGTATGACTTCCCAGGCGATGACACACCGATCATCCAGGGTTCTGCTCTGAAAGCTCTGGAAGATCCAAGCAGCGAGTGGGGCGACAAGATCATGGAACTGATGGCTGCAGTTGACAGCTGGATTCCGGATCCTCAGCGTGACACAGACAAACCGTTCATCATGCCTGTAGAGGACGTATTCTCTATCACAGGTCGTGGTACAGTTGCTACTGGTAGAGTAGAGGCTGGTGTTCTTCACGTATCTGAAGAAGTTGAAATTGTTGGTCTGAAAGAAGAGACACGTAAAGTAGTTGTAACAGGTATCGAGATGTTCCGTAAACTGTTAGACGAGGCTCAGGCTGGTGATAACATCGGTGCACTGCTTCGTGGTGTTCAGAGAACTGAAATCGAAAGAGGACAGGTTCTTGCTAAACCGGGAACAATCAAATGCCATACAAAATTCACAGCTCAGGTTTACGTTCTGACAAAAGACGAGGGTGGCCGTCATACACCGTTCTTCAACAACTATCGTCCGCAGTTCTACTTCAGAACAACAGACGTAACAGGTGTCTGCAACTTACCGGAAGGTGTTGAGATGTGCATGCCTGGTGATAACGTAGAGATGACAATCGAGCTGATCCACCCGATCGCTATGGACCAGGGTCTTACTTTCGCTATCCGTGAAGGTGGACGTACTGTTGGTTCAGGCCGTGTTGCTACAATCATCGAGTAATCACTGATTAGTACGAATATATAAATATAGAGTACCGTAAGGTACATTGTGTCCAAGCATAAGATACCCCGGAACCGTAAGGTTTCCGGGGTTTTTCTGTTTCATAAATATAACAATTTTACAGTGGGGAGAGATATATACACTGATCAGTGTGATGCAATAGAGGTGCTGTTGGATGAGCGGTATTAACAGGACGTGGGAGATTCCTGTATACAAACATAATTGAATGGGATATAATAAAAATGAAAGGAGGATGTGTTATGCCAGATGATATAAGGAATGTAGTATATAAATTTTCCCTGCAGTTGAAAAATCTGCTGGGCAGTAGCTTATCAAAAGTAATCCTTTATGGTTCGTATGCACGAGGAGATAATCATTCTCAATCGGATGTGGATGTAATGATATTGGTTAAGATGACCGATGTGGAGATAAAACGGATTGAAAATGATGTATACGATATGGCCTTTGATATAGAAATAGACACAGGCATAGATATTTCTCCGATCATAAAGAATGAAGAACAATATGAATATTGGGTGGATACCTTGCCTTTCTACAGAAATGTAAGAGATGAAGGGGTAGTGATAAATGGATAATAAAGTGGAAGATTTATGCATATACAGGTATCAGACAGCGGTAGAAACTTTAGAAACGGCAAAATTGTGCATAGAGAATCGACATTATAAGGATGCTATTAATCGTGGCTACTATGCTGCTTTTTATGCAATCAAGGCAGTTTTGGCTTTAGGCGAAGTAGACTTTAAAAGGCATAAAGATGCGGTTGCTTATTTCAATCAGTATTTTGTGGCAACAGACATTTTTCCTAAAGAGATAGGTAGAAAGCTGGGGCGTCTAAAACGAAAAAGAGAAGCCAGTGATTATGATGATTTCTATGTTGCCTCATTGGATGAGACTTCGGAACAATTACACTTTGCCGAGGATATTGTTATGAGTGTGAGAGATTATCTGGAGCATAGTAGAAATATAATAATATAAATCGTGGTTCTAATATGATTTAAAAAACATTGCAATGGCGTAGCGTAATGAGTAAAAATGGACAAAATAGTGGTGAATAACATTAAAAATGTTCCTAAATGACCAATTTGGGGAACAGATTTAAACGCGAAAGTGGACGTACTGTTGGTTCAGGCCGTGTTGCTACAATCATCGAGTAATCACTGATTAGTACGAATATATAAATATAGAGTACCGTAAGGTACATTGTGTCCAAGCATAAGATGCCCCGGAACCGTAAGGTTTCCGGGGTTTTTCTGTTATTTAAAAATACAGCGTACCCAGCCGGAGAAAAAAGCTTTCTTCCTCATCTAATCAGTGCACAAACAAACAGGAAATCCGGACTCCGCAAAGGGGGATGAATATAAACCTATTACTGATAAAAAGAGTTAAAAAGCACGACAAAGCCGCATTCCAGAAACTCATGGAAAAACAGGCGACTGCTTTATATAATACGGCCAAGGTAATTTTGATGAACGAAGAGGATCTGTCTTGATTTCTGCTGACAGATTCTCTTCGTTAAACTACCAAAGATTTCTCTATTTCTTTAGTCCTTTTTTCTATTGACGATTGATTGCATTTGGTATATAAAAGGTGAAAGATAGATTTTTATTCATGACTGCCAGGGTACCAGACAGTTATGAGCGATGCATGATATTCGGAAGGATAAAGAAGAGATGAGACGGATAAAAAGTGTGCAGGTGCGTCATCAATATACACTGCTTCAGTGTTTTTACTGGGTTTCAAGCTGCGCGATCATGGGATTTGCAACTGTGTTTCTTCAGTACAAGGGATTGTCCAACACGCTTGTAGGCATGTCCGTAGGCGGAGCGGCATTTATCAGCATATGGATGCAGCCGTTCCTGGCCGGTCTGGTGGGAAAGGTTCGGGGACTGAGTTTGAAGAAGATGATTCTTCTGATTATTCTGGCAGTTACGTCGGGATATCTGGTCCTTGGAACAGTCCCCCTTCCCAAAATGGCAATAGTGGGGCTGTATCTTGTGCTGAATACCCTGTATAACTCCATTACCCCTCTGATCACTGCCATGGGAATGGAGTATATGAACCAGGGCTATGAGGTTAATTTCTGTATTTCCAGAGGGCTTGGGTCAGTGAGCTATGCAGTCAGTGCTGTAGTCTTAGGGCAGCTTGTGGAACACTTTTTTCCGGGAATCCTTACCTTTGTCTTTGCGGGCATGGAGCTTCTGCTGTTTGCAGTGGTTGTATCCATGCAGGAACCGGAGTCATCTGCGGTGAAGGAAGAACAGGAGCCATCCAGCAGTGTTATTGAAATACTCAAGGGAAACAGGCCGCTGCTGTTGTTTGTGGCGGGATTTGGAATCTGCTATATGACCAGTTCCATCCTGGGTACCTATATGATCAATATTGTACGGGAACTGGGCGGTACAGACGGGACCTTCGGGATAGCGGCATTTTTCTGCGCAGCCAGTGAGATGCCGGCAATGTTTTTGTGCAATTATCTGATACGTAAGGTATCCTGCAAGAAGCTGCTGAAGCTGAGCAGTGTATTCTTTGTCCTGCGTCCACTGGTGATTTTTCTGGCCCCGAATCTGGCGGTGGCTTTTCTGGGATTTGCACTCCAGTCCCTTTCTTTTGGAATCTTTACACCTGTGTCTGTGTTCTTTATCAATCAGGAACTGAAAGAGAAGGACAGAGTCGTGGGGCAGACAATATTCGGTATGGTGACAGTGGGTGTGGGAAGCTGTGTAGGTAATCTGGCAGGTGGTTTTCTCATGGACAGGATTGGATTGAAAACTACGCTGGGGCTTTGTGTGATATTTGCGGCAGTGGGATTTTTAATTACACAGAGAGTGAAGGTGGAGGATGCGGGGCCGAGGCGCAGGATACTCCAGATAGAAGACAACAGAGCGGAAAATAAGGATCACCAAAGAGAAAGGGGTAAAGATGAAGGATAAAATTTGGAAAAAATGCGTGGAGTTTCATGGCCATGAGTGCGGAGGTCTGACTATTGGTTACAAGGCGGCACTTTATGCTATTGAGCTTTTAGAGATCAAGACAGAGGACGGACTTTGTGTATCTGAGGATGAACAGATTGTGTGTATTTCGGAAAATGATGCCTGCGGTGTGGACGCCATTCAGGTGATCCTGGGCTGTAGTGTGGGGAAAGGAAATTTACTCTTTCATATGTGTGGAAAGCAGGCATTTTCTTTTTACAGAAGGAGTACAGGGAAATCCGTGCGTCTTGTTTTGAAGCCTCGCCCTGAGGGGCTTGACAAAGGAGAATCCTTTCGGTATTATCAGGCGTGCAGTCCTGGGGAAATGTTTGATGTTAAGGAGACAAGGATTACTCTGCCGGAAAAAGCCAGGATCTTTAAATCTATTGTCTGCTCCCGCTGCGGCGAGACAGCTGCGGAGAATATGATGCATCTGCAGGGAGAGGAGATTCTGTGCCGGGATTGTTACAGCGCTTATGACCGGTTTCATGTTTGACAAAACTGCGTGTGGCGGTTATAATGCAAGAAGAGTAAATAACAGATAAGAAATGAGGTGTCTTTGTGCTGAGGGTTTCCGTAGTGGAGATTACAGAATAATCGAATAATCTGTAGGGATAGTATATCGTTTTTTCAGATACCCTATCCTTGTATCAGTGTACCCTGATGGCTGATACATTCGCTTACGAACCCTTATCATACACTTCAAATATATTGGGATGAATGGAAGAATACGGTTATCCGCTGCCTTTGGCAGGGGGATTGTTTCTGTATCTCCGTTTCTTTTCTTCTCATGGAAGACCACAGAAGTCGTATACCCGTTCGGGCGTATGTATCTGTGGTTATTTTTTTAGAGAGGAAAGTCATGAGTAATAAATCATTAGAAACAATAGGATATTATAATATATTAGAAAAATTAAGAGAATGTACATCTACAGAAAAGGCGGGAGAAAGGATTTTGGAAATGCAGCCGATCCTGTCAGAGACGGATCTGAGAAAGCAGCTTCGTGATACCACGCAGGCCAGAGCTATGCTGGAACTGTCAGGGACTCCGCCTATTCCGGCTATGGAGCATGTGGAGGAGTACCTGCAGAAGGCAGTGAAAGGAAATATGCTCATGCCTGAGCAGCTCGAGGAGATAGGCATGTTCCTGAGTGCTGTGCGGCGGCTGAAATCTTATCTGCAGAGAGGGGAGGAAGGACGGATCAGCCTTGCATTCTATAATCGGAATCTTATTTTTCCGGAGGAACTACAGGAGGAGATAGAGCGCTGTATCAGGAGCGGAAGGGTAGATGACCATGCCTCTGCTTATTTAAAAGACATCAGAAAACAGATACAATTTCTGGAGGAGAAAGTAAGTGAGAGGGCAGAGCGTGCATTAAAGACCAACAGACAGTATTTAAATGACTCTTTTGTAGTGAAAAGAAACGGAAGATTCTGTATTCCGGTGAAAAAAGAATGCAGGTCCCTGGTTCCGGGCACTGTGGTGGAACAGTCTTCCACAGGCGCTACCTTGTTCATTGAGCCGGAGACAGTTGCCAATCTCAGGGAGGATCTGGAAATATACAGGATCGAGGAGGACGCTGAGGAGCGTAAAATACTATATACCATCACCAATATGACTGCTGAGAGGGAAGCAGAGCTGATGGAAGATATCCGGGTCATTGAAAAACTGGATTTTATATTTGCAAAAGGAAAGCTGAGTCTGGAAATGGATGGGACGGAACCGAAGATCAATCTGGAACAGTACATGGAGCTGAAAGGCGCCAGACATCCTATGCTGGATAAGGCAAGCTGCGTCCCTCTGGATTTTCAGATCGGTAAAGGAATCAGGGGAGTTATCATTACGGGTCCAAATACCGGAGGTAAGACGGTTGCTATTAAGACCGTGGCTCTGATGAGCGCAATGGCTTGTTCAGGTCTGCATGTGCCGTGTAATGAGGCGGATATTTGTATGCAGAACCAGATTTTATGTGATATCGGGGACGGACAGAATATTTCAGACAATCTGTCCACCTTCTCAGCTCATATAAAGAATGTGCTGGATATTTTGAAGCGGGTGAGGCCTGAGAGTCTTGTGATCATGGATGAACTCGGGTCGGGCACAGACCCCCAGGAGGGAATGGGGATTGCCATATCTATATTGGAGGAGCTGAGAAAAAGCGGTGCCCTGTTCCTGGTTACCACCCATTATCCGGAAGTAAAAGAGTATGCTGACAGATATGAGGAGGTGCAGAATGCAAGGATGGAGTTTGACAGGGACAGTTTAAGGCCGCTGTACAGGCTGCGGGTAGGAGAGGCCGGAGAGAGCTGCGCGCTTTATATAGCAAAGCGTCTGGGATTTCCGGATGGAATGCTGGCAGCAGCAGCCCGGGAAGCTTACGGGGATAAGAGCAGCGCATTTATTCAGTCTATGGAGATTCAGGAGCATGGCCGAAAGCTGGAGAAAATCCATGTCCCCCGCATAAAAAGGGCGGTGGAGATAAAAGACAGCATGGAAACAGTCAGGAAGTTTAGCAGAGGAGACAGTGTGAGTATACTTCCGGATGGGAAGATTGGGATTGTAGTAAAACCAGCGGATAAAAATGGAAGTGTGCTGGTACAGTTCAGAAATGAAAAGCAGTTGATCAGTCACAAACGCCTGAGACTGAAGGTAGCGGCAGCGGAACTTTATCCGGAGGACTATGATTTTTCTATTATATTTGATACAGTGGAGATAAGAAAAGCCAGGCACCAGATGACAAAACACCACATGGAAGGTCTGGAGATAGAAGTGGAGGAATGAAAATGGAAATAAGAAGAGAAAGAGCATGTGACCACCAGGAAGTATATAAACTGATCCAGGCTTCCTTTTCAGGGGCTGAGCATGCGGAAGGCAACGAACAGGACTTGGTACAGGCACTGCGTAAAAGCAGTGCGTTCGTACCGGAGCTTTCCTTGGTGGCAGTGGAGGATAACAGGATCATAGGGCATATTTTATTTACTGAGGTCAGAATAAACAGTACCGTACAGCTTGCCCTTGCACCTCTGTCAGTCCTTCCGGGATACCAGAGACGAGGTGTGGGACAGGCTCTAATGAGAGAAGGACATAAGCTGGCAGCGCAGATGGGATATGGGTTTTCTGTTGTTCTGGGAAGCAGCGGATATTATCCAAAGGCCGGGTATGTTCCGGCGGATGTTTACGGAATAGAACCGCCGTTTGATGTACCCAGGGAGAATTTTATGGCGCTCAGTTTACAGGGAGAAGCAGAGCCGCTTCATGGAATGGTAATGTATGCGCCGGAGTTCTTTTCTGTTTAAAGGGTATGAGATGTCTTTGTGCAGATATGAGGCAAAATACACGGGCATTCAGTCAGATATGGAGCAAAACACTCCATATCTGCGTTCTGCCTGTTGAAATGAAAACCTCTCTGTGTTATACTGTTAATCTATCCAGCCGGGAACTATTAAAGCGTTTTTGGCAGTGTGAGTGCTGCCTGGATGGAGAATAGGTTTATTTTTAGTTTATAATATCATGATTTCTGCTTTTCGGCCGAAAGGCTGTCAACTGGGGAATTCCCCCGATTTTACCAAATCAAAACCAATTAAATAAGTGGTCATATTTCAAGGGAAAGTCTTGAATAATCTATAGTTCTTTTCTATACTTAGATATAGAAAGGGCCGTTACGGTTCAGTTCCTTTACAAAAACGTGAAGGCCTGCTGAATGGTTTCAAAAAGTCTTCCTTTTGTCATATGATCTGCAAAAGGAGGGCGTTTATGGCATGAGGAGCCGCTTCCAGCGGGAACAAAGGTCCGGAAGATCAGAGTGGATGATGTACTCTACATGAATTTCTGCAATGATATATCTTTTGGCATCGAAGATAAGGTCATAGTGTTCGGAGAACATCAGTCGACGATCAATGAAAATATGCCGCTGAGGGATCTTCTGTATATCGGCCGTGCATTGGAGCAGATCGTCCCGGTGCGTGACCGGTACAGGAAAAAAGCAGTAAGGCTCCCAACTCCGGAGTTTTATACCT